>Ga0208016_100143_pt1 | contig 36066 bp, 34 predicted proteins | sample 28_taG_FD_184102 | JGI IMG/M metagenome (GOLD analysis project Ga0208016, IMG submission 184102) | Marine viral communities from Cariaco Basin, Caribbean Sea - 28_WHOI_OMZ (SPAdes) (version 2) | ecosystem: Environmental > Aquatic > Marine > Oceanic | place: Caribbean Sea: Cariaco Basin...
TCGCCAAGTTAAAGCAGTATAGGGCGGTTGCCACCAGATTTGATAAACTCAAGCAGAGTTATGAGAATACGGTCGCTCTTGCTTGTGCTTATATCTGGCTCAAATTATGAATGTTCAACACGCCCTAGTCGTAAGATCTATTTTATTATCTGGAATATCACTGACAGGCTTAGCGTCATTAAAGATAGACTTGAGCTTATCAGAGTTAAAGCGTTTAGCCTCTGCCATATACTCAGACCACATTAAGCTCCATCTAGGCTCTATGCTGATATATTGAGACTTGATTGGTGGATACATATCTTTTATAAGAGAGTAGAAACCATCTTCTGTGATATGCATTGCACAATCATGAAGTAATACAGAGACTATCATTGCTGACACGTCTTCTGATGTTATGGTATCCCAGCTTTCGTCTGTAATAATACTTTCAGCTGTCGCCAAAACTTCATTTAAATGTACAAAACTATGGTCAGTATATTCAGGGAAAAACACTGTCGTATTTGCATCTAACCAAGGCTTAAGATTGTTTACGCTTGTTAAAGTAAAAGAGTTGATACTAGAGTCTTGTTCTAGTCGTTCTTTCATTCTTTTTGGAATATTTAGCGCCACTGAAAATCCTTTTTATGAGGTTTAATTATAAAGTCATAAGTTCATGTTTATATTAAGCTGTTATGATTTTGCAGCTAAATCATTGAATAATTTATTGTAGCAAAGAGAACCAAAGTTGACTTGAATATTATCCAGCAATACAATCCTCAAACCGCACCCAAATCCTTCAAATCCACATACTCCTTTTTACCATGAATGGTATACATCTTGCGATTGATCTCTGGATACAGGGTAATATCAATGTCAGGTCGGCTGCCGCCCATTAGATAAGTGGCATCGGCATCGCTCTCATTGCGCATTGAATGCGCCGCGCCATGAGCAGGGAAACCGACAAAATCTCCAGCACTCAGCTCATAATGCTCATCACCGTAGCGCAGCGATAGCTCGCCTGACAGCACATAAATGAACTCATCTGATTCCTCATGATAGTGATGCGTCGTCGTCTCATCTCCCGCTTCCACCCGTACGAGGTGCAAGCCAAATTTCGTCAGACCAACGATATCACTGAGCGACACCGTATGGCGAATGGCGTGCTCATTGAACTGGTGGACATGCTTAGTCTCAGGCGTGTTATCGATATTGGATTTGGTCAAGACGTATGCTTGCGTGTCCTTACGCGGCTTTTGTTCTGTCGTCATCATCTGTCTCCTTGATTGATGCTTTGAGTGTATACCACTATTAGCCAATAGTATCAGGTTTTAAAAGGTGCGAAATAGGCATGATTTTGATAATCATATAGCGACTTAATATATCCTGCATAAAGCGATTGTTGATGACGCCATTCCTGTTGTACCCTGAACCATTATTTTAAATAAAGGAGAGTGCGGGTGTTGTATAACTTTGATGAGGTCATCGACAGACGGGATACGGGGTCGCTCAAATGGCACTATAGCGATGATACGATTCCGCTATGGGTGGCAGATATGGATTTTAAGGCCGCACAGCCTATCTTAAACGCGATTGAGCAAGCCGTGCAGCATGGCATATTGGGCTATACCAAACCTACCGAGGCGCTGTACGACGCGATCATTGACTGGCATGGCAGTCGCTATGATTTGGCGCTTAAGCAATCAAATATCTTATTCTCCCCAGGTGTCGTCCCAAGCCTAGCGCTGATGATGAACGTCTTTACTGAGGTGGGGGATGCGGTACTGGTCAATGATCCTATCTATGCGCCATTTATGAGTAAGGTTGAGCAAAATGGTCGCACGCTCATCACCTCATCGTTACAAGAGAGCGAGGGTAAATATCATCTTAATTTAGCTGATATCGAAGCCAAGATTATCGAGCATAATATTAAGCTGTATCTACTCTGCAATCCGCACAATCCGGGTGGACGTGTATGGACGGCTGATGAGCTTGAGGCGCTACTGACGATTTGTAAAAAGTATAATGTAGCGATTGTCAGTGATGAGATTCATCAGGATTTAACCTTGAGCGGTCACACGTTCACGCCATTTTTAACGCTGGCAACAGGTTACGAGCACAAGGTGGTGAGCTTAACCTCGATGACCAAAACTTTTAATATCGCGGGTATCAAAGGCTCGATGATTTTTGCTAAAGATGATGCATTAATCCAAAAAATCAGTCAGCAGCAGCAGTTAAATGACGAGTATGAGCTAAATTTATTTGCGTATACTGCGATGCGTCATGCGTATGAGCAAGGCGATGAATGGTTGGCACAGGCGCTGACTTATATTGAGGCCAATATTGATTTAACCGTTCAGTATTTCGCTGAGCACCTACCTAAAATTAAGGTCATGCGCCCAGAAGCGTCTTATCTGATTTGGTTGGATTGTTCAGCTTACAGTCAGGACGATGAGCAGCTTTATAATGAATTAAGAGCGGCAAAAGTGGAGCTCAATGCTGGGATCAAATATGGCAATGAAGGGCATCTTAAGATGCGCTTGAATGTGGCATGTCCTAGATCAGTATTGATGGAAGGGTTACATCGTATTCAAAGCGCCTTTAGCACACTATAAAAGCGGTTATACAGCAGATATGAAGTTTTGATTAATGGCTTACGTGCGCGTTTAGAGATTTACTCAATGCTTCACTTATAGGTTGTAACATAGTTAGATAGCAAAAAACCCCGCGATGGCGGGGTTTTTGCTGTTTATCGAATGAGCGGTAGTTTTTCTCGTATTATTGAGCAGACTTATAATAGTCAACGAGCATGGTACCTAGTGTGCCATTTTCATCAATCGTTACGATGCTGACTTGACCTGTCTGTGAGGCGGTACTGGATTTCACTTGGCCTGCGTTACCCAATACGACCTGATGCTTATTAGTGGCTTTTACGCCGTTACCGATCGCGATACTATTTAAGCCACTAGCCATTGAAATATTACCAATCGCAATAGAAGCTTCACCCTCTGCGGCGGCGGCTTCACCCACTGCCGTTGCGCGCATACCACTGGCATTGGCTAGGTGACCAAACGCTTGCGCGCGTTCACCCGTGGCTTTTGACTGCCAACCGATAGAGGTTGAACCCAGACCTGCCGAATTGGCTTGACCACCGACAGCGGTCGCTGAGTTCATACCTGCATTTGCTTGATTACCGACAGCGACCGTATCGTTCGTTCCGCCCGCCATTGCCGCTTCACCGACGGCCGTTGCACGCACACCGCTAGCATTGGCTAGATGACCAAATGCTTGGGCGCGTTCAGCGGTGGCTTTTGATTGCCAGCCGATAGAGGTAGAGCCCAAACCTGCCGAATTGGCTTGACCACCGACAGCGGTCGCTGAGTTCATACCTGCATTTGCTTGATTACCGACAGCGACCGTATCGTTCGTTCCGCCCGCCATTGCCGCTTCACCGACGGCCGTTGCACGCACACCGCTAGCATTGGCTAGATGACCAAATGCTTGGGCGCGTTCAGCGGTGGCTTTTGATTGCCAGCCGATAGAGGTAGAGCCCAGACCTGCTGCATTGGCTTGACCACCGACCGCAGTCGCAGAGTTCATACCTGCATTTGCTTGACTACCGAGTGCAACCGTATCATTGGTGCCGCCTGCCATAGCTTGATTGCCATAGGCCAGAGCCATTGTGCTGCCATCAGCTGCCATCACGGCGGTAGTGCTAAAAGACGCTGCAGCGACTGCTAGAGCGAGTGTACTGATCTTTAGCGCTGAACGTGATGAGAATTCCATTTTCATAATTTTTTATCCTGTTTTTTAAATATTAAAGTCTCGTGAAGTGATCCAGTTGGATATTTATTAAGACTTGTTTAGGCGAGTTTATATACATTTCAATTGGTTGAAGAAAGTTCAGTGATATCTACTGCACTCTGCTTATATAAGCTCAAGGCGGCAGTAGATATTTATGAGCAGTTACTACGTAAATGAATTACCAAGCAAACGTGACACCGCCGCGAGCACCTACTTTTCCAGTATCAAGCCCGACACCTGCACCGGCCGAAATGGTCATGCTATCGCTCATTCTGCCAGCAAATGAGGTACTCAATGCTGAGCTACTATTGTAATAGCCGGTACCAAATGACATCGCATAGCGCTTACCAGCAGGAATCACTGGCGTCTCTAAAGACAGTGCCATGGCGATACCGTCTTCGGCTTCATCCAAGCGGTCTTCTTGACGATCATATCGACTACGTAAGTCGTTGAATTGTCTAGAGGTTACTAGTGAGTCTACGCTGACACTGGTACCTAATGTACCGTTGGCATCGGTTGTGACAAGATTGGTCGTGCCTGTTTGTGCTGCGGTACTGGCTTGCAGTTGACCTGCATTACCCAAGACGATCTGATTATCAGCTGCTGCCGTTGCGCCGTTACCGATAGCGATACTGTTTAAACCGCCTGCCACTGATTGGTTGCCTAGCGAGACAGAGCGTTCGCCTTGTGCTTGCGCAGCTTCACCCACAGCAGTTGAGCGTTCGCCAGTTGCTTTGGCTAAATGACCGAACGCTTGTGAGCGTAAACCAGTTGCTGCTGACTGCCAACCAATCGAAGTAGAGCCAGTTCCCGCTGCATTGGCTTGACCGCCGACCGCGGTGGCTGAGTTATTACCTGCATTGGCTAGATTACCAATAGCGACAGTGTCATTACTGCCACCTGCCACCGATTCATTACCTAACGCGACAGAGCGTTCACCTTGTGCTTGTGCAGCTTCACCCACGGCGGTTGAACGTTCGCCATTTGCTTGAGCTAGATGACCAAACGCTTGAGCGCGCTCGGCGTTTGCTCCTGACTGCCAACCAATAGCAGTCGCGCCTGGGCCAGTTGCCACAGACTCACCGCCGACAGCAGTGGTTGAATTGCCAGTTGCATTGGCTTGATCACCAAGTGCTAGTGCATCGACGCCTGTGGCAGTAGATAGATTACCAATGGCTGTTGAGTTGGCGCTTAGCGCTTGAGAGTCTTCACCAATCGCTAAAGACAACGCGCCATTTGCGGTAGCTTGGTGTCCAAAAGCTTGTGCTTGTGCACCAGTAGCGCTTGACTGCCAACCAATCGCGGTTGCGCCTGCGCCATCGGCAATTGACTCGCCGCCGATCGCCGTGGTTGAGTTGCCCAAAGCTTGAGCGCCAGCACGCGAACCATTTTCAGATACACCGCCGCCAACTGCTACTGCGTCGATACCATCAGCTTGTGAGTTAGACCCAATCGAGACGGTATTTTCATCAGAGGCAAAGGCGGTGTTGCCTACCGCCACAGCATTAACCGCTGATGCAAAAGCGTTCTGACCTATTGCGGTGGCATTATCAGCAAAGGCGCTAGTATTTGGGCCACAGGCCAAAGTGTCTGTTCCAAGACCAGAGGCATTACCAGTATTGCCACTGCTTAACTGACATTCAGCTGCCATGGTGCTGGTAGTGGCAAAAGATGCAGCGGCGGCAATGGCTAAGGTGAGAGTACTAAGCTTTAGAGCAGAGCGCGGTAAGAAGTCCATTTTTTTCATTTCTTCATCCTTTTTTTAGAAACGTTAGGGCTTTATGGTGTCGATAAAAAATACGGCAGCAACATTTTTATTGAATGGGTTATCCATTTTTTTTGCAAATAACCAAACAATTGATTGCCTGTACTGCTATTGATGAGGCAAGCAAGTCTCAACTGTGTTGCCGAGTCTCAATATAGCAATATCACAATTAGTCTACTCGCTACCCTGCTGTGATAGTACCAGTCGGGTGGATATGCCAATGGTATAAGCTGCTAAAATCGCTTGTTTTTTTCACAAGGCAATACACCGCTCGTCCATGTGTTTTACTGGTGTTTTTGGCATCCACATTTATAATCTACATGATTACGTAACAAAGTTCGACTGATAATTAACGTCTGCTTTCAAAAAGTTACAGTCTAATTATTCAACAAAAAACACGTAGTTTTCGTAAGGGATTTCAGACCTTATGGATACTGAGCTGTGTAAAAATACTTAATAGTAAGGGGTGTAAAATAAATGATATTTAATAGCAATAAAATGCGCGCAGGAAAGTAATCAAAAGAGAGCAGCGTGGTAAATTGAAATTAAGATTACTGAAAAAAGGGTGGTTAGCAGATGATATTATGTCTGAAGCTAAAGTAGATGGATGGTTGGCAAATCCAAGAATAGAAAGAGTTAAGATTTGTCTTTATGCTTGGCTTTGGTTTTAAATGGTGTAGAAAATTGCAATATTAAAAATCCCACTACAGATAAAATGATGGCGATTTCGTAGCGAGCGTAAGCCACTGAGATACCGATCGCGCCAGTGTTCCAAAGTCCTGCGGCCGTCGCGGTGCCTTCTGCGCCATCTTTGTTTTTGACAATCGCACCGCCGCCAATAAAGCCCATGCCAGTGATGATGCCATACATAATGCGCGCTTGGGCGTCGGGGCTGTCATAGATATCCATCCCTACCAGCATAAAGGCGCATGAGGCAATCGTAACCAAAGGAAAAGTACGCAGGCCTGCGCCATTGTCTTGAAACTCGCGATTGAGCGCAATGGGTAGCGACAGTATAAAGGCGATACTCAGCTGCATGGCATGATAGGCCAGCAGTTTGAGGTTTAAATCAAACGCGAACATAATGTAAAGTCCCTCCCATATCGCATGCTTGCACGATAACAACGTCCATGTAGTACAAAAGACAACAGTAACCAGCGATAAAAATACCTATCAGCAGTACTGTATTTTTTATACCATATAACGATCATGAGATGCCATATGTGGTATGCAGCATTACGATTACCCATTCTAAATGTAAGTCACCAATAAAATAGTTGCGAATAAACCGCACGTCAATCGCCATCATTGCCCCGAAACTTGTTAAAATAGGGCACCAATTTTTTATTGATGGATACTCACCTTATGACGACCGCATCATCGACGCCAACTATCAAGCAAGACCGCATTTTAATCCTCGATTTTGGCTCGCAATACAGTCAGTTAATCGCCCGCCGTGTGCGCGATTCTGGGGTGTTTTGTGAGATGTTCCCTTATGACATCGACACTCAGCGCATCATCGATTTTGGTGCAAAAGGCGTCATCCTATCGGGTGGCCCTGAGAGCGTTCACGCAGACAACAGCCCGCGTATCAATGACGCAGTGTTTGACCTAGGCGTGCCTGTATTAGGTATTTGCTACGGTATGCAAGCGATGGCAGATCGTTTTGGTGGGCAGGTTCATGCCAGTGATATTCATGAGTTTGGCGCCGCGACCATTGATGTCACTGGTCACTCGCAGCTGACTGATGGTATCGAAGATAGTAAGACTGACGGTGATGCTACCAAGCTAAACGTTTGGATGAGTCATGGTGACAAAGTCATCGAAGCACCTGAAGGCTTTGATATCATCGCTAGTACGCCAAGCTGCCCGATCGCGATTATGGCCAATGATGACAAGCAATACTACGGTCTACAGTTCCACCCAGAAGTGACGCATACGCTACAAGGTCAAGCGCTGCTAGGTCGTTTTGTCCATCAGATCTGCGATTGTGCTGGTGAGTGGACGCCAGACAATATCGCTGATATGCGTATCGCGCAGCTCAAAGAGCAAATCGGTGACAAGCAAGTATTGCTTGGTCTATCGGGTGGCGTGGACAGCTCAGTCGTTGCAGCGTTATTACACAAAGCCATCGGCGATCAGCTGACTTGTGTGTTCGTTGATAATGGTCTATTGCGTCTGCATGAAGGCGATCAGGTCATGCAAGTTTTTGCAGAAAACATGGGCGTCAAAGTCATCCGCGTCGATGCCGAAGATTTGTTCCTAGATGCGCTAGCAGGCGAGTCTGATCCAGAGAAAAAACGTAAAATCATCGGCAAAACCTTCATCGACGTATTCGCTGATAGTGCGCGTCAAGTGAGTGAGCAGAGCGATGGTAAAGTCGTTGAGTTCTTAGCACAGGGTACGATTTACCCAGACGTGATCGAATCTGCCAAGTCACATCAAGGTAAAGCACACGTCATTAAGAGCCACCATAACGTTGGTGGTTTGCCAGATGATTTGGCATTCAAGCTGATTGAGCCGTTACGTGATCTATTCAAAGATGAAGTGCGCAAGCTTGGTATTACATTAGGCTTACCTGCCAAAATGATTTATCGTCATCCGTTCCCAGGTCCAGGTTTGGGCGTGCGTATCTTGGGCGAAGTGAAAAAAGAATACGCGGATGTCTTGCGTTTGGCTGATGCTATCTTTATGCAAGAGCTAGAAAAATCAGGCTGGTATGACAAAACGGCGCAAGCCTTTGCGGTATTCCAGCCAATCAAATCGGTCGGCGTGGTCGGTGATGGCCGCCGTTATGCGTGGGTAATCGCGCTACGTGCCGTTGAGACTGTAGACTTTATGACGGCGCGCTTTGCGCATCTGCCGTATGATTTGATCGAGACGGTATCGAACCGCATTATGAATGAAATCGCTGATGTCTCCCGCGTGACTTATGATGTGTCGAGCAAGCCACCAGCGACGATTGAGTGGGAATAACTTTTAATCAGAGCAAACTAAAAATCTGATTAGCTCAAGATAGCAATAAAAAAGCACTCAACTTAGTTGGGTGCTTTTTTATTGGTATATATAATTTAGCTGTGTTTATTGATATTTATGTACTATTGTATGGTTTATATACATTTAAGGAGATCGTTAGTTATGAGTAATTATTGGTTAGTTGGGGCGAACTGGGATGGCGTTGCTAAAGATCAAAGCTTTGTTGAACAGGGTGTTTGGATGCTTGGTTGGAACGAGAAAGATCAACCTACACAATATAAGAAAGCAGAGGATATTAAGGTAGGTGATAGGATTGCGATCAAAAAGATGCGTGGTCAAAAGGGTGGCTTAAAAATTCTTCATATAGGTATTATTAAAGGTGTGATCCTAGACACAAACAAGGTTATATGTACTGTTGATTGGGTAGTAACTAACCTTAATCGAGATATTGAAGAAAGTCGTGGCTGTTTTAAATCTATTCATGGGCCTTATGAGAAAGATGAGTGGATTCAGGAAGTATTTTGTCTATAAGCTTCTTGTGTTTCGATTTCAATGAATAGAAATTTATAGAAAGGTTTATGTAATGTCTGATAATAGCTACAGTAGGTCTCGACCTTCAATTCCAGCAGGGTTGAGACGCTCTATCGAAGTCGAGGCAGGTCATACTTGTGCCATCAAAGGGTGTGATGAACATACTTATCTTGAAATCCATCATATAGATCATAATAGAGAAAATAATGTACTAGAAAACTTAATTTTGTTATGTGATAAACATCATAAAATGTCTCACGCTGACGTAATCGATAGAAAGGCGTTGAGAGAATATAAAAAGCTGTTAAATGACAATGTTAACTCGACTATTTTAGAAAAGATAGAAGAGTTAAAAACGCTAATCAATGACCAAAAAGCAAGTAAACCCATATCTCAAATAACTAACGAGCAACCTATAGATAACGAAGTTATTAAGATAGCCCCTTCTCGCTCAGATATACTAAATTTTGTCCTTTACCATGTCGCGATATCTTTTTATGAAAAACAAAATAACCTATATTTTGAGCATCAGGTAGAGTTTATTAAAGACGAATCGCGTTTGATACTCGATGCTTTACGTCAAGATGATTATCTGCCGAAAGATATTATTATCGAAGTCCAATACCTTAGAAAATCTTACTTAGATTCTATACTATATGGAAAGCAGGTAGAAAAGAAAATTGAAATTTATGGGCTACTAACAGGGCGTGAAGCAAGAGGGATACTATTAATTATAATGAACAAAGAGAAGATGAAAGATAAAGGTAATCTTCCGAATACATATAAGGGTGTAGAAAATAGTCCTCAGGATATATCCATAGAGGTTTTTGATTGTGACGAAATAGGTTTTAATCCAGGAGCTATAAGTACTGCGTTGTTTCAATCAAATTTAAGATAGTTTATCTGAAACAAAAAGGCAGCACCTCAAAAGAGATACTGCTTTTTTTATGAAAATTAGTTTTAAACCAAATGCTAACTACCCCTTCACATTTACCACATAACGCCCAACCACTTTGCTCGACATAAAGTGATTTAAGTATTCAGTCTTTTTCGCTAAAATAATCTCTAGCGATAAAAGCGGTATTATCATCGATAGTTCAGGAGATACTGAGCAGTTATTGCTTTCTTGTCTAGACGTTAGATAGAGGAGTGCTTATTTTTCGAGCTTCATATCAATATGTGGAATATCGTCTTCTAAATAGGTGTCTGACGTTTTGACAAAGCCATGTTGTGTATAAAACGCTGCCAGATACTCTTGCGCACCAATCTCAATAGATTCATCAGGCCATAAAGATTGGCAGCTTTTTAAGGATTCTTCTAACAGTTGATGCCCAATACCGCCACCTCGATGATCTGCCGAAATGGCCACGCGGCCCATACTGACTGATGGATAGCTAATCCCTTTCGGCAATAGGCGAGTACAGGCAACAAGCTGGTCACCATCATAGCCGAGCAAATGATAAACACCCTTCTGATGATCTTTGTCATCCAATTCAGGATAAGGACATTGTTGTTCTACCACAAACACATCAACTCTAAGTTTAAGGAGTTGATACAACTGGATCGTCGTTAAGTCAACGAAAGGCTTGAGCTGCCAAGTAATCATAAAGGTTTCCGTCTGCGGATAGATAATACGCTACTGTAGCAAGGTTGGCTGATTAGGTAATTAACCTTTGTTAATTTAGATGACGTTTTTTGATACGACTGAGACTAATAGGCGTAATGCCAAGATAGGCGGCAATTTGATAATCATTTAAGCGCTCTAACAAGCTAGGATACTCTTGGCAAAATAGTGCATAGCGTTCTTGGGTGGTATAAAGCAACATAAAGTGCTCTTTGCTCTCTTTATGCATTAATTGCGTCTCAAGCATCTTCAGATAAATACTGCGTTTTTGCTGCCGCCATGTTTCCAATAGTTCGATAGGCAATACCAGCAAAGTACATCTAGTCACGGATCGCAGCAAGTAGGCAGAAGGCTGTTTGTTAATTAGACTCTCAAAACCAATGATCCAATCATCTTCCCAATAGAACTCTTTACTAAACTCTTTCCCATTGACGGTTTGATATACTGAATGACATATCCCTTCCAACAAAAAGAAAACCGCTTTTGCGTAGTCGTTTTGATGGAGCAAAGGATGACGAGCGGGTATCTCAACGAGCGTTGCTGACTGCCTGAGTTGCTTAGTTTCTAGTTGAGTAAAGCCATTTTTTTGTAGGTGTTGCTGAAAAGTATCGAGCATATTATTTGGTATCTACAGATAGCGTTGTGGCTATCGTTGTTGATGTTTTATTGGCAATTAAAACGGTTAAAGCGGTGATATTAAGAGATTGCAATATACTTTATTCCGTCATCAAACGCGGGCCTGTGCCTGTCTCGCCCAGCTCATCATAAGGATTCAGCAGCTTGCAGCGCTCAAGCGATAGGCAACCACAGCCGATACAGTCCGTCATCATGCTTTTCAATTCGGTCAATTGCGCAATCTTGCGATCCAGCTCGGCTTGCCATCTGATACCGAGCGCTTCCCAATCTCCAATCGTGATACGGGTACGGTTGGGCAGCTCATCCAGCTCTAGCAAGACTTCCTCTAATGAAAACCCCGTACGCTGCGCCACCTGAATCAAGGAGACGATACGGATGACATGCTTTGGGTATTGTCTGTGATTGGCATCGTTTCTTTGACTTTTTATCAGGCCTTTGCGCTCATAAAAATGTAGCGCAGACACTGCCACGCCTGTCCTCTCGCTGAGCATACCAACTGATATCCATTCAGGGATAAGTTTTTTTTGCATTTTTTGCTTGACCTCAACTTAGGTTTAGGTAGCAGAATAGCGCTTATTCAGTATTCATTCAAGCCACCGCTTGCGCAAAACAAGCAATTAACGATGAGAATAGGGCATGAAAACTAATCTATTGGCACCAAGTGCGCTGTGCTTGCTGCTGCTATCTACCTTGACGGTGATGTCTAACGCCACTATTGCGCCTGCCTTACCTGGTCTGGCGCGTGAGTTCGCAGGGACGGCGTCCGCTGAGCTTTTGGTCAAGATGCTACTACCGATACCGGCGCTATTTGTGGTGATTTTCGCACCCATACTCGGTTGGACTGCTGATAAATTTGGTCGGCGCAAGCAGCTACTGATCTCGACCACGGTATTTGCGCTATCGGGTGCAGCAGGCGCAAAGCTGGCAGGACTTGAGGCCATCCTCATCAGTCGTGCGATTTTGGGTATTTGCGTTGCTGGATTGATGACCGCGATCACCGCGCTGATTACCGATTATTTTGCAGGTCAGCAGCGCAGTCGGTTTATGGGTTTGCAGCAGTCTTTCTCCAATATCGGTGGTATTGTCTTTATCGTCACTGCTGGCTATTTGGCCAATATCAGTGCGCGTCTGCCGTTTTATATCTACGCGGCGGCGCTATTGTTAGTACCTTTGGTATTTTTTGCCATCAAAGATGTGGCGCGTACCAATGATACGTCTGTGATACAGACAGCAGAAAATACTCAAACCAAAGACACGATTAAAAATAACGCACGCTGGAAATGGGCGCTGGCAGGCTGTGCGCTGGTACTGTTTTGTCATTTGATTGTGTTTTATATCTTGCCGACGCAGATACCTTTTTTCATGGTTGATATCGGTATCACCGATGCTAGCAAGTCCGGCTTAGCCATGGGCGCAGGCACACTGGCGGCAGCGATTACCGGTATTAGCTTTGGCAAACTGGTGGACAAAATCCAGAACTATGGCGTGGCATTGGTAGGCTTTATGACTATGGCGATAGGGATGGTGGTACTGTCACAGGCATCGTCGTTTGGCTTGGTCGTCGTCGGTTGCGCGCTCATGGGGGTTTGCATGGGTCTTGTGATGCCCAACTTTATGGTGACAGGGCTGGCACTGGTGCCGAGTGATAAGCGCGGACTGGCATCAGGCGTATTGACGAGCAGCATTTTTATCGGTCAATTTGTCTCACCATTGATATCATCCGCCCTCATCGCAATATTGGCTTATAGCCATTTTTATTTACTCACGGCAGGCTTTACGGCGCTGTTAGCAGTCGCAAGCGCTGCCATGCTCAAAGCACAAGCGGCGTGATATCGCCGCTATACAACTCACAACTCATAAGGATTTTATAATGAAAGTACTTGCCTTTGGTACCAGCAACAGCCGAAACTCAATCAACCAAAAACTAGCCCGCTATGCCGCCACCCAGATTGATGATGCGGACGTCACTTTGCTTGATATTCATAATCTTGAGATGCCGATATACAGTGAAGAGCGCGAAAAAGAAAACGGCATTCCTGCGTTTGCGCATGATTTTTATCAAGCGATTGGCGAGGCGGACGCGGTGGTTATCTCCTTTGCTGAATACAATGGCTCGTACACCTCCGCATATAAAAACCTGTTTGACTGGGCATCACGCATCGATATGAAAGTCTATCAAGACAAGCCGATGATTATGCTCGCGACCTCACCAGGGGCAGGCGGCGCACAAAGCGTGCTTGCATCAGCAAAAGCGTCTGCGCCGTTTTTCGCCGCCGATGTTAAAGGCGCACTGTCATTGCCTAACTTCTTAGATAACTTTGATGTTGAGTTAGGCAAAGTGACAGACGACAGCTTTAACGCGCAGCTCGATGAGATTGTCAGTAAGCTCTAAGCCATACAGCATCATAAAAAACACCCAACAAGATTGGGTGTTTTTTTATTTTACGGATACGGTATGTTAAGTCTCAAATCATTGCTAAAAGACGCCTGTCGCTGCCTGTTATCAATGGATTGCCAACAGACTATTTTGCGAAACGCTGGGCGATATTCGCCACACGCGCCCCTAAAATCTCTGCGGTACGCAAGTCGCCTGCGCGCGGTGCTTCTTCTGGAGAGGCATCCGCAGGAGAGACAGCAAACGCGCCTGCAAAGCCGCCCGCGTGATTGACATCATCAAAGGTACTGTCTTTTTTATTCGCCGCCATCTCACCTAAGCCGACCCAGATTTGCCCGTGTTGTTGAGACAATGTAAAAAAGTAGCTCATGGTAGCGTGCTTATCGCCATTTAATGCTGCTGAATTGGTAAAGCCTGCCGCGATGGTGTCTTTTAGTTGCTGGGTCGCCCATAGCTTAGAGGTGGCATCGGCAAACTTTTTAAATTGCCACGCAGGTGCGCCCATATATGTTGGTGAACCATAAATAATGGCGTCTTGTTCGGGCAAGTTCTCAAGCGTACCCTCAGGCAGGTTGCCGTCTTCATCAATACGCAGCATCGAGACCTGCGTGCCTGCCACAGACGCGGCGCCTTCTTGAATGGCTTCTGCTTGCGTGGCGGTGTGACCGTAACCACTGAAATAAACAATCGCAATATTCGTCATTATTTTTCTCCGTTCAATGAGGTTGGGGCAGTGGGGGCGTTTGTACCCAATAACTGTGTGATGGTGCTTAATAGGTGCGCTTTGCCAGCATAAAGGTCGGCAGACGCAATCACGTGCATCTGGTTATCGATCGTCACGACCAGCTGCGGCACACCTTGAATACCAAGGGTACGCATGCGCGCTTGGGCGTGTCCGATAGCGCGCTCGGTGTCTGCGATGAGGGCGATATCGTCTGTCAAACGTGCTGCATCGATGCCGTATGCTTGGTTGGCAAAAGTGTCATTAATGACCTGTGCCACGACCGCAGCGTCAGCGGTGTTTTGACCATGGACATAACGGGCAATTTGCAATTCATGCAGCGCTTGGGCGGCAACTGCAGTATCGATGGCTGCCAAGGCGGTCAAGGCGCGATTCATCATGGTGGAGTCGAACGCTATGTCGTCGCCCAAGAGCACGTGGTCTTTGTACTCTGTGCTAAAGACTTGACCCGTGACGGAGGAAATATATTGGTCATTTTTCCACGCATACTGTGCCCAGTCTGGGGTCAGCGCGCGCGCGCCACGCCCTGCAAACAGCCCACTTGATAAGAGGTTTAATTGCTCAGGATACGCTTCGGACAGCGCTTGTAAAGCAGGCGCACTGGCATAGCACCAGCCGCATAAGGGGTCATGAAAATATTCAAAACGAACGGTACGCATGATGGGTACTCCTTATTAACTTGTACTTTATTGTATTTGATTATATAAAGTACATATATAGCGTTTGAATGGACGCATTGTTGCATAAGGCGAACGAATGGACAGAATAACCGCAGTCGACGTATTTTTGCGTACCATCGCGTGTGGCAGTATCTCTGGGGCAGCCAACGAGCTGGACATGTCGCGCTCGATGGCGACGCGCTATATCGCCGCGCAAGCTGGGCGAGGTCAAATCAGTCATCTGTGCCGCGCCGCAGTATCTGGAGGCGCACGGTACGCCCGCCTCCATCGCGGATTTAAGCGAGCACAACTGCCTGATTTATAAACACTATGGACAAGATGCGTGGCATTTTTACCATCTCGGGGACGAAAAAACAGTGACCATCTCGGGTAACTTTAGTACCAATGAGACCACCGTCCATGCCAAGGCGGCACTGCACGGCGCGGGGATTGCGCTGCTGCCTGATTTTGCGGTCAAGCAGCACCTCGATACTGGGCAGCTGGTCGCCTTATTGCCCGAATACGAAACCGAGGCGCTGGGCATCTATGCTGTATTTTTATCTCGGCAGCACATGTCGACCGCCATGCGCGCGCTGATTGATTTTTTGATTGATGATTTTAAAAATAGGTAAGATGGGTAAAGCGGCGATAGATAACTTTAATGCGCAGTTAAATGAGATTGTCAGTAAGCTGTAAGCTATCGCAATAGACAATAAAAAACACCCAACGAGATTGAGTGTTTTTTTTGGTTTGATTTAGTTTCTTTACGCTTTTAATCCGGCGAGTATTCTCGATACTTCCGTTAAAGCACTCCAGTCTTTGTCTCCCAAACCATTTTGATTTGCCGCAATCAAATTATCCTTTGCGCCCAATATAGTGGAAGGTTTTACCCCAGAAGCGGTAAAAGCGGTTTCAAAAATTAAGGCATCTTTCAAGCCTGCACTCAGATCAAACCCTACCGTATCGAAATCTCGATTGGCTATTTTTTCTGCATAACCGCGCATTGCTTGATTGTCAGAAAAAAATATCTTCGTAATGGTCAATACTTTAGCTTTATCTAGCTCACTTTTTTCTGCATACGTAAAAATCTCGCCCAACATCGCCAGTTGTGTCATTGCCATATAGTTGACGCATATTTTCATAGCATTTGCTGAACGCGCCGTTTCTCCAACCGAGACCTGCTTAACAGTATATGAATTGATGATCGGTTGGATACGTTCGATCGCCTCAAGGCCGCCAGCAAGAAAAGTGATTAACTGCCCAGCTGCGGCTGCATCGGGACGCCCCACCACTGGTGCAGCAATATAATGACAGCCTTGCTGTTGGTGAGCTGATTTTAGAGTATCTGCTGTTGCTGGCTGTATGGTTGTCAAACCAACGTGTATTTTATTTTCTGTTAATGACGCTAGTATGCCTTCTTCACCGTGGCACAAGTCAAGCACTGACCTATCGTCTAATAAACTTGAAAAAATAACATCTGTCTGTGCCACTAGCTCTTTAATAGAGGAGGCAACTTTCGCGCCTTTTTCTGCAAAAGGTTGTGTTTTTGCTAGTGTGCGGTTATAAACGGTCAAATCATACCCAGCTCGCTGAATATTGGCACATATTCCTGAGCCCATTTTGCCAAGTCCAATAAACCCGACTCTGATTGTTTTTTTGTACATATTGTCCACCTTTGATTGAATATTTTCAGTATGGACAATTCTACAGTCTGCTTGATTTGCCGCCTTAACAATTGTTAATAGGAAGGCTAGTTTTTGATCTAATACGGCTTAAAGAAACAGGGGTGATGCCTAAATATGCAGCGATGTAGTGATGGGGTACTTTTTCAAATATCTCGGGTTGTGTTGAGACCAGCTCTTCATAGCGCTGCTGCGGCTTGTTTTTTATGCGCGAAATAAAAAGTTTTTGATAATGATACATACGCTCAGCGATATAGTTGTCTATCGCCTGTTTTATGTTTGTGTCCTCAGCAAGCAGTTGTAACAGCTCATGTTGCGTGATGACTCTCAAACGCACAGCCGTAATCGATTCAATATTGTATAAAGCAGGATAACCATTTTTTAAGCTTTCAAAAGAAGTCACAATATCGTCAGGGAAAAAAAACTGAAAAGTGACATCGTCACCATCATTGTTGAACCATGATCTGATGCAGCCTGTCTCGACAATAAAAACATTGCGACAAATATCACCTTCATTGAGCAGCGTTGCTCTTTTATCAAAATATGCCACACGCCCAACATTTAATAGCTGCGGGAACTTCGAAACAAGTGTATTCATCATCTTCCACATGATTGGATATTAAAATACTGTGATTATGCAATGACAGCATAACTCACTTAACATAAACAATGTGAGTTCTATCGTGTGAAGAGTAGTTTTTTCCAAAAAATAACGGCAGCACCCCAAAAAGCGTACTGCCGTTATTTAACAATATTAATGGTTTTAATATTAATGGTTTTAAAGTAAAAATTAACCCTTCACATTCACCACATAACGCCCAACCACTTTGCTAGACATAAAACGATCTAAGTATTCAGGCGTTTGTTCAAGCGTAATTTCTTCACCATAGCTCTCAAGATTAGGCAGTTTCATATCGGTGGCGACACGCTGCCAAATGGCTTTTTTATCAGCTAGCGGGATATAGACCGAGTCAATACCCAGTAGTGACACCGCTCTAGTAATAAACGGCATGACCGTCATCGAAAACTCAGCACCACCCGCTAAGCCGCAACTGGTCACCGCGCCGCCCGCTTTGGTTTGCTTAAGCAAGTTAGATAGGTACTCGCCGCCGATCGTATCAATGGCATTGGCCCATAGCTCGCGGCCGATAGGTTTGCTACCGATTTCATTGATCGTATCGCGATGGCGTACTTCGCTCGCGCCCAGCTCTTTTAGATGATCACTCTGTTCTGGCTTACCTGAGAAGGCAATCACCTCATAGCCGAGCTGCGCGAGGATAGCGATACTAATACTACCCACGCCGCCCGTTGCGCCAGTCACAGCGACAGGGCCGTCACTTGGTTTTGCGCCCATTTTCTCTAGCTTTTGCACACTGAGCGCTGCGGTCAAGCCGCCAGTACCATAGGTCATCGCTTCTTTTAGTGTTAGTGTTTCTGGACAGGCCAGCGCCCAATCTGCTGGTATAGAGATCATTTGACCCAGACCGCCATCCGTATTCATACCGAGATCATAGCCGAATACCAACACTTCTTGCCCTGCGCTAAACGTGCCTGATTTGTCACTGACGACGATGCCAGCTGCGTCGATACCGGGAGTATGTGGGTATTGTTTGGTGATTCTTTTATTACCCGTGGCTGACATGGCATCTTTGAAGTTCAATGATGAATAATGTACTTCGATGAGCAAGTCGTTCTCTGGTAAGTCATTGACTTTGCGCTCTTGAATGCTTTTTTTGAACTCGCCATCGTTGGTTTCTTCGACAACTAAGGCTTTAAACGTTTTCTTGTTTGACATGGTGATATCCCTATTACGTTTTATTGTTGATGTTCATAAGTCATGACTCAACTATCGCATGCTTAATTATCTTATGACTGCAAAGCCACTAAAGCAAAAAAAGCCCACTGTACTTTAGGATAAATACAAATGGGCTTTCTTCTTATTTTATCGCACCTCTAATGGCAATAGTCATTGAAAAGTCAGGGTGTGAATTATAGTTTTAAAGGTACTAAGGTTTTAATAGTACCTTACCTTTTTTGCCAGATTGTACATCACCTGAGACGGCTTTGGTAATCTCATCAAGCTCATAAACCGCTTCAATTGGTAGTTTTAGATTGCCGTTGGTCGCGCGCTCTAGTAGCTCATCAATCAGACGCTGTTTGTTGTCCAGATCCATTTCTTGGCTAGTTTTACTGCCCCAAAATCCTTTAACAATCGCTTGCTTAAAGATCAGGCTGCCAGCGTCTAGTTGCATTGGTTTGCCTGACATAATACCAAACGAAACCAACGTGCCATTACTACCCAATAGCGATAGCAGCTCATTACTTGATTCACCACCGACCGAGTCCACCGCAGCCGTGATCTTATCATCGCCAACGATAGCGCGGACTTGGTCCTGCCAGTCATCATCAGCCGTGACGACATTGTTTTTGATATCCAATGCGGTCAGCTCTTCTAGCGAGTCTTTGCTACGCACGAGATTAATCGTGTTCACACCGCGTGCCGCCGCCAGCATGGCTAGCGTTTTACCAACAGCGCCATTAGCCGCGTTATGGATGATCCATTGTCCGCTATCCACTTCTAAAAACTCTAGCAGCATTAACGCAGACAAGGGCATGGCAATCAGCTGAGCGGCCAGTTCGTCTTCGATGCTATCAGGGATGACAAATACCATGTTGGCAGGGGCGACGAAATACTCTGCCCACGTTTCGTGCACACTGGCACAGGCCACGCGTTGTCCGACGCTTAAGTCTGTGACCTCATCACCGACCGCATCAATAATTCCTAATGCTTCACTACCACCAACCGCTGGCATTTCTGGCTTGTATCCGTATTGGCCGCTGACAGTCAGCATATCGTGGTTATGAATGGGGGAGAGAATGGTTTTGATACGTACTTCGTTGGCAGCAGGCTGCGGCATAGGACGCTCGCCCACGCTCAGTACGGCGGAGGGCTTGCCAAAGTGATCATAAGTAGCAACGCGCATAAGTTATCCTTAATCAATTATTTGTTGTTATGTATGTGGGGCCCAGACCACCACGTTATGGTGTAGCTATCGTACTGTGTGATCTGGTTTAAATATAATCAGTATGGGTCATACTATAAATAACAATAGACTGGTCGTCTAGTAAATAGATGATGACGTTATGTAGGGTTTTGTTTCAGGTGAATTGAATGCTCAGTCATTACCTTGACAGATATTGGCATATACATATTTTGCCATTTAGCATTTCCACCATGATTTTGTCTCAGTCTTACAAAAATAAATAGAGAGAAAATAAAATAATTAGAAGACTGCAATATAGAAAATAAGTTCGGATATCCAGACTGTCTTAGCATTGCCTCTATACCGTTATTTTTACATCAATTTTATAGACAGTGATTAGTTATTGAAAACAATATTATAAGTAAAATTTACAACATTTTTCTAGAATTTTTATCTAGCAGCCTTTGAGTATCAGCATTGGCAATAGTAAACACTGAGCAAAAATATCAAATAAATTGTCTGAGTGATAAGTTTATGAGCGGTATTATATTGCTGATGAACGGTAAAATTATGACCAAAAAATGCATAATACAATCAAGATTCTATTTGATTTTTGTCTAGAAAAAATGATTTTTTCATGCTCCTGTTACGTCAATATGCTACTAGAGCGCACCAAAAATTGTTGACATTTATATTGTTTTTCATTACTAATGGTTATCCAATATATTACCGAATATTATCCATATTTATGCATATTAGCAGTATTAAGTGTCAATTTTGATTCAATGGTTATATCTCAGTGGTTGAATCAAGCGATGAACGGTATAAAAGTAGACTGTGAAAACAGAATGGAAGATATAACTTTTAAACCTATGAAAAACAATGGTTTCAGGAGAGATAAAGTAGTTCTTACCTTTGATAATCATTGCCTGCCGTGACTATTGTGATAGCGATTGATGAAGTGGATAGTATCAGTATACGGATAAATTAAATGGACTTACTAAAACTGAGTAAATCTGCCCAGCCACCTATTCGCTAGGATGTTATATGATACCTGCCTCTAACCACCTTTTTAAATATGCACTTTTGCCTACTTGTATAGCACTGACTATGTTCGTAACTGGCTGTAGTGATAAGTCTGCAAACGATGGCACAACCACTCAATCTTCAAATATTGACCCGAATGTATTGGCTGATAAGCAAGAATTGGTTGTCAATAATGCCGCCGAGCCAGAGTCGCTGGATCCACACAAAGTATCAGGGGTTCCGGAAGCTGGTATTGACCGACAGATGTTTGAAGGTCTAACCAATACCGATGCAGATGGTAAGACCATTCCGGGTATGGCGACCAGTTGGGAGAGTCCTGATAATAAAGTATGGACGTTTAAACTGCGTGATGCCAAGTGGTCAAATGGCGATCCTGTGACGGCAGAGGATTTTGTCTATAGTCTGCGCCGTCTGGTCGATCCAAACACTGCCTCCCCTTATTCGAGCTATTTAGTCGATGCCAAGATCGTGGGTGCTGAGCAAATCGTTGAGGGTAAGGCAGGCATAGACACGCTTGGTGTCAAAGCCATCGATGACAAAACCTTGCAGGTGACATTATCAGAGCCTGTGCCTTATTTTCCAGATATGATGATCCATAACTCGGTCAAGCCCGTTAACCAAAAGAATGTCGAAGAATTTGGCGATAAATGGACTGACCCTGCCAATATCGTGGTCAACGGCCCATACAAAGTCAGCAAATGGCAAGTCAACGATCAAATCGTCCTAACGCGTAACTCTGCTTATTACGATGACGCCAATACCAAAATTGATACTGTCACGATGCTCGCGATTCCTTCTAGTACCACTGATGTGGCGCGCTATCAAGCTGGCGAGATTGACATGACCTACAATGAAGTTCCGACTGAGCAGTTTGCGTCTCTCAAAGAACAGCTCGGTGATGAGCTCACCGTTTCTCCTTATCTATGTACCTACTATTACGAGTTTAATAACGTCAAACCACCATTTGATGATGTCAAAGTGCGCCGTGCGCTCGCCTTGGCATTAGATCGTGACACGGTGGTCGATAAAGTCATCGGTCAAGGACAGACAGCAGCCTATCAGCTGACACCAACTGCAACCAATGGTGATGTAAAAAATACGCCAGAGTGGTCAACGTGGGATAAAGAGAAGCGTCTTGCAGAAGCCAAAAAACTGCTGAACGAAGCAGGCTATAGCGAGAGCAATCCACTAAAATTCGAGCTGCTATACAACACCAATGATCTGCATAAGAAAACGGCACTTGCCGTCGCCTCGCTATGGAAACAATCGCTTGGCTTTGTCGATGTCAGTTTGATCAATAAAGAATGGAAAACCTACCTCGATACGCGCCGCAATGGTAACTATCAAATCGCTCGTGCAGGCTGGTGTGGTGATTACAACGAAGCCTCAACCTTCTTGAACATCGTAAAAACAGGTAATAGTAATAACCACGGCAAATACTCCAATGCCAACTTTGACAGTCTCATGGCACAAACACTAAAACCAGGTGTGACGCCCGAGCAGCGTGTTGATTTATACAACAAAGCTGAGGCTGAGCTAGATAAAGACATGCCTTTATTAAATGTCTATCACTATGTCAGCCCTCGTCTGATTAAGCCTTATGTCATTGGCTTTTCTACAAAAGATGCCTTGGACAACTGGCAGGCAAAAGATCTGTCTATCGCCAAACACTGATAAATCAGGATTTTAATAAGTGAGTGCGATGTAGACCGCTTCGGCGGGCTCATCGCACGCGCTGCTATTGTTAGTAAGCAATTACTGCATGTTATATCTGTTGTATCCTTCCGGCTTTAATCAAGCTTATGAAGGGGCACTTCCATAAAGAGGTCTTATGTTAAAACTGATTTTTCGGCGTATTTTAGAGGCCATCCCGACCTTATTTGTTTTGATCACTGTCTCCTTTTTTATGATGCGCTTAGCGCCAGGCAATCCTTTCTCAGGCGAGCGTACCTTATCACCAGCCGTACTGGCCAATATCGAAGCCAAGTACAATCTCAATGATCCCTTATGGTTGCAGTATGTCCATTATTTAGGGCAGCTTGCTGTCGGCGACTTCGGTCCTTCTTTTAAATATAAAGACTACACGGTCAACGAACTATTGTCCCAGTCGTTTCCAGTATCTATGGAGCTTGGGATTTATGCGTTTATTCTCGCATTGGTTTTGGGGCTGATTTTTGGAGTATTGGCAGCGCTGAAGCAAAACTCATGGTTAGATTATGTATTGATGGCGTTTGCGATGACAGGGGTTGTGATTCCAAGCTTTGTCAAAGCGCCATTACTGGTACTCATCTTTGCGATCATTTTGCACTGGCTGCCAGCGGGTGGGTGGAATGATGGCGCATTACAAAACCTTATATTGCCCGTCACGGCCTTAGCGCTGGCCTATACAGCCAGTATCGCGCGGATCATGCGTGGTTCGATGATTGAGGTGATGAACAGTCAGTATATTCGTACGGCGAGGGCCAAAGGCTTACCGATGCGCCAGATTGTCATGAAGCACGCGCTTAGACCAGCGATGTTACCTGTAATTTCGTATTTAGGCCCTGCCTTTGTCGGCATTATTACCGGTTCTATCGTGATTGAAACCATTTTTGGTTTGCCGGGTATTGGGCAGTTATTCGTCAATGGCGCTCTCAACCGTGATTATGGTGTGGTGCTGAGTTTGACGATTTTGGTAGGTGTGCTGACCATTACGTTCAATGCCATTGTTGATATTTTATACGCCATGATTGATCCAAAGATTCAGTATTAAATATGGCGAATTATTATTTAAGTAGATTATTACAAGGACAACTATGAGCCTTATTGTAGACCAGCCCACCGACATCATCTTGTCGCCAGCGAAAGAGATTAAAGGTCGCAGTCTTTGGCAAGATGCGTGGCGACGTTTTTATCAAAACAAGGCAGCCGTTGCCAGCTTTTTTATTCTATTACTGATTGGCGCTTTTGTCCTATTTGTCCCTTTGTTTGCCCCTTTTGGTTATGCCGAAACCGACTGGAACTTTATGCAAGCCGCGCCGTCTATCGAAAATAAGCATTACTTTGGTACCGACTCTCTCGGTCGAGACTTATTGGTGCGTACTGCCGTCGGTGGTCGTATCTCCTTGATGGTTGGCATTGCTGGCGCGACGGTTGCCGTGCTTTTTGGTACTGTCTATGGCGCGACGTCAGGCTATCTTGGCGGCAAAGTCGATATGATTATGATGCGGTTTTTAGAGATTTTAAGTGCCTTTCCGTTTATGTTTTTTGTGATTTTATTGGTCACGATATTTGGGCGTAACCTAATCTTAATCTTTGTCGCTATTGGACTGGTGTCTTGGTTGGATGTGGCTCGGATTGTTCGTGGTCAGACGCTCAGCCTCAAGAGCAAAGAGTTCATTGAAGCGGCGCATGTTGGCGGTGTCTCAGGCTTTAATATTATCCTGCGTCATATCGTACCTAACGTGCTTGGTGTTGTCGTTATCTATGCCTCACTATTGGTACCGACGATGATTTTGTTCGAATCATTTTTGAGCTTTTTGGGATTGGGTGTGCAAGAACCGATGACCAGTTGGGGCGCACTACTGCAAGAAGGCTCTCGTACCATGCAAGTCGCGCCTTGGCAGATTTTGATTCCGTCGGCTTTTTTGGTCATTACGCTATTTTGCTTTAACTTTATTGGCGACGGTCTACGTGATGCGTTTGACCCTAAAGACCGCTAGGAGAGTGACATCGTGGTAACTAAAGATTTCAGTAACACCATTAATAACAATCTTAATGAGAGTTCTAATAACAGTCTCAACAACAAGCTCATTACCCCTTCGAACACCTTGCTAGCAGTAAAAGATTTGTCCGTTCAGTTTAAGACTGAGGATGGTCTGGTAACAGCGGTCAATGGGTTAAATTTTGATCTGCATGAGGGTGAAACCTTAGGCATCGTTGGCGAATCAGGCTCTGGCAAGTCGCAGACTGCTTTTGCCATTATGGGACTGCTGGCAAAAAATGGTCATGCCAAAGGCTCAGTACGCTTTCAAGGCAATGAGTTACTAGGCTTACCGCAAAAGGCACTGAATAAAATCCGTGCCGAACAGGTGGCGATGATTTTTCAAGATCCCATGACGTCACTCAATCCTTATATGAAGATCGGCGATCAGCTTGCCGAAGTATTGATCTTGCATAAAGGCATGAATAAAAAGGACGCGTGGGCAGAGTCGATACGCATGTTAGATGCAGTCAAAATCCCTGAGGCCAAAAAACGCATTGGCATGTATCCGCATGAGTTTTCAGGTGGTATGCGTCAGCGAGTGATGATTGCGATGGCATTACTCTGTCGCCCCAAGTTGTTGATTGCTGATGAGCCTACCACTGCACTCGATGTCACGGTTCAAGCGCAAATCATGGTGCTATTGAATGAGCTAAAACGCGATTTTGGTACAACGATCATCATGATTACCCATGATTTGGGCGTGGTGGCGGGTATTTGTGATCGTGTCCTTGTGATGTACGCTGGTCGCACGATGGCCTATGGCGAGACGGAGGAGATTTTTTATACCCCAACCCATCCGTATACCATCGGATTATTAAAAGCCATTCCACGTCTGGATAATGAAATCGGCAAGCTTGAGACGATTCCCGGTAGTCCGCCAAACTTATTGGACTTGCCTGCAGGCTGTCCTTTTTATGAGCGCTGCCCTCATGCGATGGATATCTGCCGTGATACACCGCCGCCGCTTGAGTTTTTGCCGCATGATCGTCAGCGCGCTTGTCATTGGCATCCTGAAACAGAAACGGATACCTCGGCAGATATTCATGCCAATCATCAATCAGAGATAGAGGGGTAGACGATGATGACACAGACTTCTAATAGCAGCGCGACCCAGCCTAAAACACCGCTACTCAAAGTGCGTGACGTTCATACCACCTTTAATATCAAACAAAAAGGCACTTACTTTTGGCAAAAGCCTGCGACGTTAAAAGCGGTCAATGGCGTCTCATTTGAGATATTTGCTGGCGAGACATTAGGCGTGGTAGGTGAGTCAGGCTGCGGTAAATCGACCCTTGCTCGCACTATCGTGGGCTTGATTGAAGCCAATTCTGGTAGCATCCTGTTCAATGAGGAAGAGCTGGTAGGGGCGTCCAAAAAAACCATGCGAATGAAGCGTAAAGACATTCAAATGATTTTTCAAGATCCGCTCGCCTCCCTAAATCCGCGCATGACCGTGGGCGATATCATTGCCGAACCGCTACGTACGTATTATCCCAAAATGAAAAAGTCTGAGGTACAAAGCGAAGTACGCGAGATTATGAAAAAGGTTGGACTACTGCCCAATCAGATCAACCGGTATCCGCATGAGTTCTCAGGTGGACAGTGTCAGCGTATTGGTATTGCCCGCGCTTTAATCTTGAAGCCCAAAATTATCATCTGTGATGAGCCAGTCTCCGCGCTTGATGTTTCTATTCAAGCGCAGGTCATTAATTTGTTGCAAGACATCCAAGAAGAGATGGGACTCGCGCTTATTTTTATTGCCCATGATTTATCGGTGATCAAGCACATTGCTGATCGGGTGCTGGTCATGTATTTGGGTAACGCCGTCGAGCTTGGGGTGAATAAAGCGGTGTACGGTAAGCCGACCCACCCTTACACTCAAGCATTGATGTCGGCGGTACCGTTACCTGATCCGATTGCTGAGCGCAATAAAACCATTCAGCTATTGGAAGGCGATTTGCCAAGTCCCATTAATCCGCCCTCAGGCTGTGCGTTTCGGACTCGCTGTCCACTAGCAGATGAGGAGTGTGCCCAGATCAAACCTATACTAGAAGGGAATATCAATCACCGAGTGGCTTGCCTAAAAAATAAAGTCGAAGAAGCATCGTAAGTTAGCAACCGTTTAAAAGAACACGAAGATATAAAAATACCAAAGGTGAATAACATCATCTTTGGTATTTTTTTTGGGCTTGAGGGTTGATATATTTAGGGCACATCGAATATTCAAAATGCCATAAACCACGATAAAGCAAATATAGCGAGATTGACATAAATTTTGCGCAGCCTCTGTCTGCGAAGGCACAGCAAGCAAGCAAAATTTATGTCAATAGCACGTGATATTAGCCCGCTATCTAATAAAACTCGATTTTGCTTAGCACATGCTCTTGCACCATATAGGCACACACATAAGCGCTCGGCCACGCAAAAATAAACGCCAGTCCCCACGAATGCATCAGCTCCGTAAAGAAGCCATCGACATAACCCACTTTGACAAGTAGCAACGCCGACGAGATGATTAGAGACATCATCAGTGCCATAAGACCCGTGAAGATAAGGCGGTAATATTTGCGGCGAGTGCGGATTCTGATGGTGGGTATTTTGCTCATAGTTTTACTTATTTCGGCAATAAAAGGTTAGGGCATATTAAACATTGATACGCTATTTGCATTGTAGCAATACTGCACAGTTCTCAAAAGCGGTACTACTACTAAACTCTCTGTTACCGAGTACCCATATTAACGATAAATTGCTGTTTTGAGGGAGGTAACGGTTATTGTCAAAGCTGACTTCACCGCGATCAATCTGATTGGCAACGATCATATAGCGTGAGGGCGAGCTAGTAAATGTATTATTCTTAACACTTAATTTTTGAATATTAAATTGCAGTAGCAGCTGACCACCTTGTTGTTTACCAAGGTCGTTATTGGTGACCGTATTATTAATCAGGGTGATTTGTCTGACACCGCCACGTTGCTCATCATAGCCACCAACTGCGAGACCAGCATAGCTACTATTGGTGACCGTATTGCCCTCTACCCAGACCTCCTCTGTCAACTTTTGAAAGTTTTCACTGGCGACTTCGATACCAATATCATTGCCAGTCACGGTATTGTTCTGAATAAATACTTGTTTACCACCATCGACATAAATACCACCCGCTGAAGGATCATCACCTTTGTAGCCGGGATTGCCAACGATGCTATTGCGCGTGACTGTATTGCCGATGATATCGCCTCGTCTGGCATAGTCGTTATCGGTCTCTGCTGTGCCTTCAAAACCAATGATGTCGATACCAATATTATTGTTATTATTGACTTGGTTACGGTTCACTTCAAAGTTAGTCACATCCCCATTGAGTACGATCGCTTCACTACGACCTAAGCTGAGGTTTTCGACTCGATTATTATTAATCTGAATATCCTTAATAGCCTGAGTACCGTACACCGCAATGCCATGCGCATTACCATCCTCAGTGTCAGCGCGCGTGCCTAGATCATGAATATGATTGTTTTCGATGAGGATATGATGACTACTGCCAGTAACATAGATCGCAATGGGTGTGATCTGATCGTTGCTCGTCCAAAATTTAGTAAATTCTAAACCGCGAATGATTACATAAGCTTGGTTTTCGATATGAATCAGATGCTCATCGTCAGCGCTTGGTGTGCCTGTAATGACAACTTTTGCGGAGGGCATTGGCTCAAAAACAATAGGCTGCGCTAGTGTGCCAGAATTTTCAATATAGATAGGCCCTTTATAAGTACCGGCGGCAATGTGTACTGTTGTGCCAGCAGTGGCGAGATCCGCGGCTCTTTGTAGCGTCAGTACTGGCGAGTTCGCACTACCTGAGGCATTATCACTGCCTGTTGTCGCCACATAGATATGTTTGCGCGTACTGTCATCGAGCGTTAAATCATCAAGGGCTGAGCTGCGATCATAAAACGCTTGGCCACTAGATATTGGCGTCGCCGTTTCAGGCGGTGTTGGGATATTTGGTGCTGCGGGTGTGGCTGGTTCAGCAGTGGTAGGAGGCGTTGAAGCGCTTGAATCTGTATCTGAGTCGCCACCACCGCAAGCAGGCAATAGAACCACTATGGATGCAAGTAGACCAATCGGTAGTAGCGTCGATGAGCGAATCTTTGAATGTAGCGCTGATTGAGTCGTTTTCATAATACTTCCTTGTAGGGTGACGGATATAGCCTATTGGTGAACAAAAGAGTGAATAATATAGGAGTGGTTTTGATAGGACAGTTTTAAAAGCTACCTCAAAAATAACAATGAAAAATAGTTCATTATTTATAGTCTATTTTGCGACGATAATCTATGATAACCAAGACTAAACGATAAATAGGACAATAAAATGGCAGACCAAGCACAGCGAACACTCGGCATTATTGGCGGTATGAGTTGGGAGAGTACTGAAAGCTACTATCGCATTATTAACGAAGGCATCAAAGCTAAATTGGGTGGATTGCATTCAGCAGATTTATTGATTCATAGCGTGGAGTTTGCACTGATTAATGAGTTGCAGGAGCAAGGCCGCTGGGAGGAATTAGGGGTAATGATGGCGAGTAGCGGTAAACGTTTGCAAGCTGCGGGTGCACAAGGGCTCATGATTGCTTCTAACACCATGCACAAATTATTCGACGATGTACAATCAGCCACAGACCTGCCGTTGATTCATATTGCAGACGCCACTATTGATGCCATCAAAAAACAAAATCTCAGCAAAATAGCGTTATTGGGTACGCAGTTTACGATGACCCAAGATTTTTATAAGCAGCGTCTGATTGATGCAGGGCTAGAGGTGTTGATACCTGCCGAGAATGAGCGTGCCGAGGTACACCGTATCATCAAAAAAGAGCTGTGCGTCGGTGAGTTCAAAGACAGCTCACGCCAATATTATATCGATGTCATCAACGGACTTGCTAAGCAAGGAGCAGAGGGCGTGATACTAGGCTGTACTGAGATTGGCCTATTGATTACGCAAGCAGACAGTCCGATCCCTGTATTTGACACCACGGCGATTCATGCCGCCGCCGCAGTAGATTTTTTATTGGCTGATGCAACGTTGTAATGTGTTAGTAATCAAAACTTAGCCCAGCAAAGGTTTTTACATACGGTACTTTTTATTAGGTCAACGTTATGCCAAATACCAATGAATAAAAGTTGTAATGATCAAGAGCTATCAAGCTAAGCGTATATATGAACCACGCTATGATCCTTTACTGTTCCTAATCATACGGTGTCTGTAGAGTCGTCTGCGAAGTCGTCGATGTAGCCTTGTGATACGGCGCAAAGGGAGCAGTTTCCATACAGTCGTCGGGGTAATATCACGACATGATGCAGAAGTGCCACCATGCACACGATATCCCTCACTCCCTTGTGCAGCTTCTTCGGCAACCAGTTTTTTACCCTTGCGCCATCCGCCATGTGCATATAGTCCTGCTCCCATCAGAGCCGTAGCTACCATGCCTGCTGGGAACGACAACCAAAGCGCGTCCTCACCGAGTAGGGGATAAAGCCCAAACGCAAACCCAAGGCGCACGGGATACATCGAGATCGCCATAACAACTAGCGGCCAAATCACATAGCCGTTCGCCCGCATGGTGCCAAATAGCACTTGCGCTATCCCGAAAAAGATAAAACCCCATGTCGCCATTAGCTGGATGTGTTCCCCGATTGGCAACGCCTCGCTATCACTACCAAGGAAAAAGCCCAAAATAGTGCCATCAAAAATGGTCAGCACCGCGATAATTGCGCCTGTCAATATCACGTTAAAGATGAGTCCCCACCGAGTGATATCTGAGACTCTGGCCCATTGATTGGCACCGATATTCTGTGCGACCATCGCGCTAGCTGCGGCGCTTAGCGCCATCGCAGGCATTTGCACGTATGTCCAAAGCTGCTGGGTGGCGCTATAGGCAGCGGTAGTCTGTACCCCTTCACGGTTGATCAGTGACAGCATCGTCAATGCCGCCGAAGAGATGACGATCATCTGCAGGCCCATCGGCAAGCCTTTTGAAAACATCGATTTTAAAATGGCTCGGTCTGCGCGCAAAAAGCGCAGCTCTGGCATACTGAGTGTCAGCACAGAGCCACGCAGGTACATCGTGATAACCATACCAATAAGCGCGAGCGTGTTTGCGGCGGCTGTGGCGAAGGCTGAGCCAAATATACCCCATTCGGGAAAAGGCCCTAGACCCAAAATCAGTGTCGGCGTCAAAATCAGATCAATAATCACCGATATAATGATAAACCAAAGCGGCGTCGTAGAATCACCTGTCCCGCGCAGTGCCATCATGATCAGCGTAAACGTGAGAGTGACGGGCATCGCAACGAAAATCATCCGTAGATAGGTCAGAGCCAGATCCACCGCACTGGCTGGCGTGCCAAGCAAGTCCAGTAGCATTGGTGCAAATATCCATCCTCCTGCCGACACCACTATACTGATCGGAATAATGCTGCCGAGCGCCGTGCCCATGGTTCTTTTGACCATCGCCTCATCACGGCGGCCCATGGCCTGACCAATCAAAATAGTGGACGCCATACCAAAACCGAAAACGAAAGAGATGAGTATAAACATCAAAATGTTGCCATTCGCTGTCGCGGCGAGCGCTTCTTCTCCTAAAAAGCGCCCCACCCAAACGGCGTTGATGGAGCCGTTCAACGACTGTAGCGCTGATGATCCAAGGGTTGGCAAGGCAAATAGGAGCATCGTTTTGGCAATCGACCCTTCGGTGAGGTCACGCCGTTTGTCAGTGGCAATACTGGTGTCGCTCAATGTCTTTCCTTTTGCGCCATTCAAGTGGGCTTTGATTTATTATAAAAATGCGTCTTAGGACAGAGGGTAGGTAACGAACTTGAAGCTGATCGCATAAAAACGCTTATTATAAATGACAATGCCCGTGCCATTTTTATTAGAACGGTAAGCAAACCACGCGCTGGCATAAGCCCTAGTACGAAATGTGTTACTAACGCTGTTACTGTCCTTTTGATGTTGTGCCTTATATACGGTTAGGAGGCCAGTTCGGTTTTTATTGATTATAAAATTCTGATGGACATAAGAACTCTGAAAAGCATGACGCTGATTTGACTATCAAGTAAGAGATTTATAAATATAAAGCCGCATTTATCGTTAGAATCATAGCGTAGATACCTTTTATACTACAGTTGATCCGATGTAAGAGTGGATTGGCTGTATTTCTCACAAGGATGTTTCGATGACACTAAAACGTTTAAGCCTTGTCGCCCTATTTAGTCTTTCCGTCATAGCCTGCACCACTGCGCCCAATACGCTTGCGGTGAATGCCACCCAAAAGCTGATACAGTTCGAGCGCAATAAAGCCAAGCTTGAAAAAAAGGTATTGACGCTGGCATCCGGCGATACTATGACCTATCTAGAAGGTGGCAATATCAACGGCGAGCCGTTATTGCTCATCCATGGATTTGGGGCAAACAAAGACAACTTTACCCGTATCGCTAGAGAGCTGAGTAATTATCATCTGATCATTCCAGACTTGCTGGGTTTTGGTGAATCCAGTAAACCGTCGCAAGCTGACTACCGTGCCGATGCTCAGGCGCAGCGTTTGCATGAGCTGCTGCAAGCAAAAGGTGTCGCGTCTCATATTCATGTCGGTGGTAACTCAATGGGCGGTGCCATCAGTGTTGCTTATGCCGCCATGTATCCTGATAGCGTGGGCAGCTTGTGGCTCCTCGACAGTGGCGGTTTTTGGTCAGCAGGGTTTCCAAAAGACAGGTTTGATGATGATAGCTTCGACAACAGCCCGCTGTTGGTCAAAAACACAGAGGATTATTTTGCTCTATATAATCTCGTGATGTACAAGCCGCCCTATATTCCCAAAACCGTGCAAGCCGTCTTTGCTCAGACCAATATCGCCAACCGAAATCTGCACGCCAAAATTCTCAAGCAGATTACCGCAGACAATGTGGAAGCACGTGCCAAAATTATCGCGCAGCGCGATATACCCACGCTCGTCGTCTGGGGTGCTGAGGATAAAATTATTAAGCCTGAGACCGCCGCCATCATGACCGAACTGATGCCGCAGGCGAAGCTGATTATGATGTCTGAGGTCGGTCATGTGCCGATGGTCGAAGCAGTAAAAGAGACGGCCAGTGATTACAAAGCGTTTCGTGCAACGCTTAAGGGTCAGTAATTCACAAGTCTTTTGTTAGTCGCTTTAGCAAGGCGTCTGTACTTTCGTCTCTGACCAACGTGACGCCTTGTCCTGCCCATAACGACAGATGCTCGGCGTCCAAACGCTTGGTCGCATCCGCCCGCATAAACTTAGTCATGGCATTGAGTTGCGGGTAGGGCGGCAGCGCATCCGCACTCTCAAATTGAGCAAAATCACGCAGATAATCGTTTAACAGACCACGCGCAAGCTTGCCTGAAAACAGTCGTGTTAAGCGCGTCTCAGTACTGCGTTTATCTTGACTGGCATCAATGAGCGCTTGCTTATACGTATTATTAATACCGCATTGATCCGTGGTCAAAAACGCCGTCCCCATTTGCGCAAGCTCAGCACCTGCCGCTTGTACTGCCTTGATATCCTGTGCCGTCATAATGCCACCCGCGGCAATCAACGGAATATCTGTACAAGCGCGCGTCTGACTAATCAGCGTCAATAATCCCAATGGATCAGTTTCACTTTGTGGCAACCAACCACCGCGATGTCCGCCTGCTTCCGCCCCTTGCGCGCACACCGCATCTGCACCAATATCGCTCCATGCTTTGGCTTCCAATGGATGGTTTGCCGTACCGATGACTCGCGTACCGACACGTTGCAGACGCTGAACTTGCTCGGCGCTGATAATACCAAAGGTAAAACTGGCAACAGGCACAGGATTGTCATACAGCACTTGCAACTGCTCAGCAAAGTTTTGTGCTGGACGTTCGGGTAGTGTCACTTCAATATCATTGTCCTCATAATACTGACTCAGCCAAGTCGGCATGGCGGTATCAAAGGCGCTCGACTCCTGCTCAGATAACACCATCAGATTGATCATAAAAGGACGGTTGGTTAGGGTTTTAATCGTATTGATTTGACTATCCAAAACGTCTGGCGCGGTCATACCAGCGCCCAATGAGCCCAGTCCACCAAAGTTACTGACACTTGCAATCAGCTCAGGGGTGGTGGCACCGCCTGCCATTGGCGCTTGGATAATCGGATAGGTGAGGTTAAGCGTATTGAGTAAGCTCATGATTGGCTCCTTTTTATTAGGATATTTGCATGACTTACTGTAGCAGAGGTAGGCGGTGCGCGTGTTGGATAGTGTTTATTTAGTTGCTGAATAAGGGGTGGGTTTTGACTATGAAGTTGTAGTTAAAATATTTGACTATGGTTTTGTAGTTAAAAAATATTTTACTGTGTTATTGGAGCTGTTAAAGTGTTGATATATAAGAAGAGGATCTTTAGAAATGTTAAGCAATGACCTTTTATTGAACTTAGTTGACGAGAGCACAGTCAAGATTCAAAAATATAAAGAAATAGCAGAGTTCTGTGAAATCAGTATTCAACCATTTGAAGAAGCTCTTAATTATTTCTCTATATTAAGAGAAGCTTTACATGCGCATGAATCTTTAACAGAGAACTATCTGCAACAGCTTCAAGTTGATAGCTCTAAAATCATGCAATCTTTTAAATTCAAAACTAAGTTCGAAGTATCTCAAATACACAGAAGTTTCTATAAGATTAATGTTGAAAAAGGTTTGGATGAATTTAAAAATAATACAAAGGTTGCGATTTTCAATTTAAATATATTCATTAAATTCAAATTTTTTAGCGATAATATTGTAGCAATAGGAGCAAATGGTAGTGGTAAATCTACTTTGTCAGAAAAACTAAAAAAATACTTACCAAAGTCAGCAATGACAATTTCGGCACAAAAATTTCTAATGATTCCTGTTTTCAAAAATATTACTAACCCGAGGGATACTATCAGGGAGCTACGCACAACGCAGTCTTATGAAAGATCCACTAGGTTTAAGCTAGATTCCAATGAGGACTTCTCTCCAGAAACTGATGTAATTAAAAATGAGTTTAAAGTTCTATTAAATAACTTGTTATCAGAAAATAATACGTTAAATAATAGATATGTTCAATCTATCAGAAACGGAGAGGTCTGCGATTTACCAATATCTAAACTGACTAATACGATAGAAATCTGGAATTCACTTATTGAGCATAGAATACTAAAATGCTCTGATGGTATTAACATTAACTTAAAAACTAGAAATTCTGAAAATACTTACCCAGCATATCAAATGAGTGATGGTGAAAAAGTTGTTTTATACTATATTGCTCATGTATTACAAGCGCCTCAAGATGGCTTTATTATTGTTGATGAACCAGAAATGTATCTTCATAAAACACTTCTAAGTAAGTTATGGGATATCTTAGAAATAGAGCGAGAGGATTGTATATTTGTCTATCTTACTCACGATTTAGAATTTGCTACCAGCCGAAACACGGCTAAAAAAGTATGGATAAAGTCTTTCAATCATCCTGATAAATGGGAAATAGAAAATATACCAAGTAATGAGCTTCCTGAAGCCTTGCTTTTAAAACTTTTAGGCAGTCGTAAGCGTATTCTATTCTGTGAAAGCGAAAGTGGTAAAATCGATGAGAAAATTTATAACCTTTTATTACCGAACTTCACTATCACGCCAGTTAAAACATGCTTTGATGTTATCAATTATACGAAAGCATTTAACGAGCTACCTAACAGGGCAGCGGAAGCATTCGGCTTGATTGATTCAGATCATCATGATCCTGATAGGTTATTAAGCCTACAATCTCAAAACGTGTTTTCATTAAACGTGTCAGAAGTTGAAAACTTACTATTTGATGAAGGTTTTCTAAGTGATTTTAGTAGGCAGATGATGTGTGATGGAGATGTGGTTTCTACTATAAAAAGCGAGGTAATAGAGAAGCTGTCTAATACTAAAGAGCTACAGGTCGCAAACTATATATCTGCCAAGATAAATTACTATTTTAAAAGTTCTCACGTTTCTAAAGGAAATACACGAGAAGATGTTAAAACCCATTATTCTCGTTTTACTGATAATATCAGTATCGATGATTGGCATGATACTCGTGAAACTGAACTACAAGATATTATAGATAGTAAGGATTATGACAAAGCATTATGTGTTATCAATGATAAAGGCTTAAAAACTATAGCTAATAGAAACTTCAATATAGGCAATTTTCAAGAAAGAGCTATTAATTACCTACAGTTCAATCATGATAGCCATCAGCATTTACTAAAACATTTGCCTAATGAGTTAACAGCAGGGTAAATCAAAAAGGGTTATCAGTTCAAACTGATAACCCTTTTTAAGGTATTTAACCCCAGTTCGGGATAAGCCAGATTGTAACTCATTGATACTATTTACAATGTGGCTACCTGTCCCTGCTGAGGCATGTTTTTGATGGTGGGTTTATAGGGAAACCAGCAATAAGCAATCAAACCT
>Ga0208016_100164_pt1 | contig 31491 bp, 29 predicted proteins | sample 28_taG_FD_184102 | JGI IMG/M metagenome (GOLD analysis project Ga0208016, IMG submission 184102) | Marine viral communities from Cariaco Basin, Caribbean Sea - 28_WHOI_OMZ (SPAdes) (version 2) | ecosystem: Environmental > Aquatic > Marine > Oceanic | place: Caribbean Sea: Cariaco Basin...
TAACGGGCTTTATAAAACAGAGGTGATTGAATATTTAAAACAGCAGTGGCGGGATGCGTGTGATGTTGAATTAGCAACCCTAGAATGGGTCGATTGGTTTAACAAAACTCGCATTCATAGTACGATTGGCTATGTGTCGCCTTTTGAGTTTGAGAGACGATACTATGATAGTTTTATTGAGTCAGACAAAGCTGCCTGACTCAAGCAATCAAGTCTCCGATATAGTCGGGGCGGTTCAGTTCAAGAGATAGATGAGAAACCATTTCTACCAGGAAAATCAGGCGCTAATTGCCTTGCATTAGGCATTTTCAACCATAATCTTACTAACTTACGATTTTTATCTATCTCATCATAATCTACAAAAGAAGTTCTTGAATGCATTACAATATAGTTATTGCATAGTTGTATATCACCAGGCTCTAAAATCATATTAATTCTTAGCTCATTTCGATGACTTATTTCATCGAAAATATTAAGTGCGTCCTTTTGTACTCTAGATAATGGAATATTTTTTCTTTCATGTCCAACCTCAATATATTGTCTTAGGTACCGACATGCTAGCTTGCCTTCCCAATAACTAAATATGGGGCTTAATGAGGGTTCATCTTCACCAAGATGGTTATAATAAGCTGGATGATAATAGTAGGCTAGATACTCTGGATATTCTTTTAAAATTGTATTATAAACTGTCGCAAAACTTACCAAACTACTTTCCCCACCTTCTTTCGCTTTTCTTATGGATAGAAGACCTACAACGTCCGACATATCAGAGTGGTAGGGTAAATTAGCATTTGTTCGATAGACTCTTGTTTGTTTATTTTTTACATCCCCTACATTTTCCACATAGCCTAACAGTTCTTGTTGTATATTCTGGGTTACAGGCATACCTAAATACAAGCCCAAGATATAATAAATATCTATAAGCTCCTCTTCATTAAATCGTTTGACATCTAAGCCTTTTATTACAATAAAACCATAGCCATTCTCAAGTTGATCCGATATTTTATCGATAAAATTTAAAAACTTTTCATCTTTAATATGTATATCATCTTTATTAAAGTGAGGAGCTTTTTTCCCTAGATTAGTGATATGCTGATGTGCCGCATCCAAAACTGACAATAAATAATCATCAAGTCTAATTATCCAATCATTATTATTGATAATATCATTGCCGAACCAAGCGCATTTCTCTTCAATAGGGGATGTTAATATTGTTTTCATTTCGTTAACCTTTGATACTAAAATAATCTTATTAGACAATATGCCAGATTTAAAATCTAAAATCAGACTAACCCATCGTTGCCATTTCTTGCTGAGTGAAAAACGATGCACCCTTAGGTATTTCTGGCAGCTGTACAAGGTTGGGAGTCAATCTAACATTACCACTTATCACGCCTTTTACCAAAGCGCCTTCATGCTTACTTGGTAGCGGGTTTGGTGATAGCGCATGTGCATCTTCTGCCTTGTATACGGAGATGAATAAGTATCTGGGCAAGTCGCTTTTGTTCGGCCCTGATGAATGCAGCAACCTACTATGCATAAAGCATATAGAACCTGGCTTACCGATACAGGGTACAAACTGTTGGCATTTTTTCGCTTCTATGTCATCACTCACTTTACCCACAAACTTCCCATTTTCCCAATGGGAAAACAGATCTTCTTTATGACTACTGGGCACCACCAGTAGTGGTCCGTTTTCCATCGTAACCTCACCGATCATTAGTAGTGCCGTCAGCATGTCATCGTTGGTGTGCGGCGTAAATGGAAAGTCTTGATGCCATTTGACGGTAGTCGACGTATTGGGCAACTTGGCATTGATTTTACTATGGTGAAAGCATGTGCCATTACCGCCTATCAAGTCGCTTGCCATTTCTGACATATTGGATTTAAGTGCTATATCTGCAAAGGACTCAGATATTTCTGTCGGTGATGTAACACGGCGTAGAGAGGGGTTTTTAGCACTGTGATCTTTTGGATCGATATCAAACCTTGCTCTACCATCTAATGTTGAACCCCAAGCTTCGGCATGTACCTTACTCTCATCTATCCAAAAATTTATTTGATTAAGAAGGTCTGTGAGATCAGTAGAGTCAATAGCGTTTTCTACTACTAAATAACCTCTATCGTGATACTGCTTAATTTGTTCATTGGTTAACATTTAATACTCTTTCCTTTTTTACTTATGCTGCTTATCCGATTAATTCATTATTTGATCGATATCTGCTTGGCTTGGAACGGTTAGACCGTAGACGCTCAGTATTTTTTCTAGATCACCAGACTGTTTCATTTTTTCTATACCGTCTGAGATGATTTGATAAGTTTCAGTATCACCTTTTTTCACACCAATCCCGCCGACAACAGGATATAGCTCTTGTGTTGAAGTGATTTTCACGCGATCGCCAAGTTTCATTTCCGCGGCTTTCATGACGGCAGCATCATCATATTGAATATCTACAGCTCTAGAGAGCAATGCTTGAGAGGTTTGCGGTGAGGTTTCGTATTCACGAATTTCGATAGCGCCTTGGTTTTGTTCCACGCATTTGGCGGATATTTTTCCTAATTGATTGACAAATTCTGTGCCTTTCATCGCACCAACCTTTTGACCACATAAGTCATCTGCCCCTTGAGGTGCAAGGTCTGAGTCACCACGCACCAGCAATGAGATGTCGGTCTTGTAATAAGGAATCATATCAATCTGCGCTAAGCGATCTTTAGTGATGTACATTCCTGAATACAGCACATCAAACTTGTCCCCTTTTAGCCCAGGAATGAGGTTTGCCCATCTGCTATCTTCCCATTTGGGTGTGATATCACCATTAAGCTCCGCTACTTTGGCCATAATCTCCACATCTACCCCGCCCGGATTGCCCTGCTCATCCAAATACTCATAAGGCGGAAAGGTCATATCAGAGCCTATGGTTAGTACTCGTTTATCAGCACCTGCGCTCTCAGTAGCAGTGGCGCTGCTTTCTTGACTACTGGTAGGTGCTTCACTCGAACAGGCATTTAATACTAAGCCTGCAGCGGCAGAAAGTAATATCATTTTTAATGGCTTCATCGTAGTCATTCCTAGTGGGTTAATGAATTTAAACAACCGTATTAAATGTGTTGGTAACATCTTTATCGCTTAACTCAGTTATACTAAAGACGACCTATTAAAAGCAATTTTGAAAAACCTACCCACTACTACTGCAAATCCTATTTAAAAAAATCGCTTTGTTTTCAATACACTCTGTATAGTAATAATTTTACATACAGAGGTGATTTATGAATGACTTTAAAAACAACAATCTTAAAAGCGAAGAACAGGCACGCATTGACCTTGCCGCTTGTTTTCGTTGGTTTGCACGTCTGAACATGCATGAGGCAGTCGCCAACCATTTCAGTGCGTCGGTATCTGAAGATGGTAGTCAATTTCTGATCAATCCAAAATGGCAACACTTTTCGACCATTAAAGCGAGTGATTTAATCTTGTTAGATACCAATAATCCTGATAATGAGTTATTGGCAAAAATTGACCCAACCGCGTGGGCTATACACAGTCAAATCCATCTATTAAGACCAGATATCAAATGCGTGCTGCATTTGCATCCGATTTATACGACTACCATCTCAACGCTAAAAGATCCGACCATTAAACCGATTGATCAAAACACGGCGCGCTATTTTAATCGTGTGAGCTACGATGATTGTTATCAAGGTATGGCTGATAGCAATGCGGAAGGCAAACGACTCGCCAGCTTATTAGGCGAGCATAGTCGTCTGATGATGGGCAATCACGGGGTACTTATCGGCTCGCACAGCATCGGTGTGGCATTTGATGACATGTATACCATTGAGCGCGCCTGCCAAGTGCTCACAACCGCCTATGCGACCAATCAGCCATTGCGCCTCATCCCTGATGACGTCGCAGAAAAGACGGCTCAAGATTGGGAGTCTATAGAGGACTTTAGCGAAGCACATTTAGAAGAGATTAAAAGGTTACTGCTGATACAAGAACCTGATTTTATTGAATAATTTTTTTAGTAAAAACTTTGTTTGTCCAGCCTATCCATACTTGTCTGATATAAAAAATGCAATACTAAAGAAAAAGCCCTTATATACGATCATATAAGGGCTTTTTTGGCGACTCTGATTGATATAAAAACTGATCTATGAAAACGAGCCATTACTTTTAATTAATATTTTGTACAAACTGATTAAAGCGCTCGTTGGTACTGTTTCTCAGTACCTCAGGTGATCCTTGCTCAACAATATGACCACCTTCCATAAAGATGACACGGTCGGAAATATCAAAAGCAAAGCTCATTTCGTGGGTGACAATAATCATGGTCAAGCCTTCTTTGGCAAGCTGTTCCATTACTTTTAATACTTCACTGACCAGCTCAGGATCTAAGGCAGACGTTGGTTCATCAAATAAGATAATAGAAGGTTCCATCGCGAGCGCACGGGCAATCGCTACCCGCTGCTGTTGTCCGCCTGAGAGCTGATGCGGGTATTTTTTTGCATGGGCCTTCATACCGACTTTGTCGAGCATCGCAATTGCGGTCAGCTGATTGATGCCTTTGTCATATACCTTATGGTACTGAGGTGCCAGCATGATATTTTCTAAAACAGTCTTATGCGGGAATAAATTAAAATTCTGAAACACCATACCGATATTTATAATTTGCTCTTTAAAGGGCTTAGATTTATCGGTCAGAACAGTATCTTTTAGAAAAGGATTACCCATCAAATTAACCGTGCCTTTATTAAGTGTCTCCAAGCTATTTAACGTACGAATAAAAGTAGTTTTCCCTGAGCCTGATGGGCCAATAATAGACACCACCTCGCCCCATTTCACGTTAAGGTCAATACCCTTTAGTACATGGTGCTCGCCATAGGATTTGTGAATATTAATGGCTTCCAGTGCATAATCACCTTTGCGTTCTTGGTTTATTTCTTTGTAATTATTCAATGATTTATTGCTACTGATATTACCAACCAACTCACCTTCTTTCAAAATACCGGGCTTCTTTTGCGTAATATCGATAAATTTTTCAAAGCGTTGAATCAAGAAGCCAAAAACAGTGACAATCAAGATGTAGTAAAACGCGACCGCCAACATGGTTTCAAGCACCAAGAAGTTCTGTGCATACAAACGCTGTCCAACCAGTAGAATTTCTGTCAGAGAAATAACCGATACCAGTGAGGTGAGTTTGACGATAACGACAAACTCGTTGCTCAATGTAGGTAAGGCGATTCTTAACGCTTGCGGCACTACAATCAGTCGTTGAATACCCATCGGCTTGATACCCAAGGCCTTGCCCGCCTCTATCTGAGCTTGATGAACTGAGTTGAGACCACCGCGATGAATCTCAGCAATATAGGCGGTCTCACATAAGGTCAATGCAATCAGGCCAGACATGAACGACGAAGATAAGATCACGCTGGTTTGTGGAAACACCTGCGGCATACTGTAAATGAAGATCAAAAGTACCAACAAAGGAATACTGCGGAATAACCAGATATAAGCGCGGCTTAATAACGAAACAGGTTTGATTTTAGATTTTTTGCCCAGTGCCATCACAAAACCTAGGAGGATACCCAAAATCCATACCAATACACTAAGTTCAATCACAGTTAAGGTGGCTTGCCAGAAGTTTGTGTCTTTTAGCAAGCTAAAAGTATATGCCCAATCAAATTGCATGATCTGTCCTCTAAAATTCGTTAAGGAGTGAAGCTATAACAACGTCGCAACAAGCTTGTCTAAAAAGTGACTGCAAGCGTTTAATTGACTAATAGCAATGTATTCATTGGGTTTGTGAGCAACCTCGATAGAGCCTGGGCCACAGACCAAAATGGGAGAGTCAAAACATTGTTGGAACAAGCCTGCCTCTGTACCAAAAGAGATTTTGGTGATGTTGGACTGTGGCAATAACGCTTGGATACTTTTTAATTCTGGCTGCGTTTGGTTGGTCATTAGCCCAGGATACTGATTGATGTCTTGCAGCTCATAACGATAGCTGGCATCTTTTGCCGCAAAATCCTTTAAGATCTGTGTTTGAATCGCGGCAATACTGTCTTCTGCGACATTGCGAATTTCATAATCTAATTGACACAGATTGGGTACGACATTTAACGCGGTACCGCCGTGAATCTTGCCTACATGAATGGTGGAGTAAGGAATGTCATACCCCGTATCCAGATGTCCTTCTTTGGCAACCACTTGCTGACTGTCAATCAAGCTTTGTACAAAGGCACTGGCCGCGTGAATGGCATTGGTATAATTTGGCGCAAGAGCGGAGTGTCCTTCTGTGCCATAAAACTGCACTTGAAACACGGCTTTGCCTTTATGACTGGTAGCCACATCCATCAAGGTCGGCTCCCCTATAATCACCACTCTAGGCGGGATAATTAAGCTGCTCAGTTGCGTTAGGATGTGCCTGACACCCACGCAGCCGATCTCTTCGTCATAGGATAGGCACAGATGCAGCGGATAAGTTAAGGGCATGTCCGCGGCCCTTTTCATTATGACTAGCGCGCAGGCAATAAACCCTTTCATATCGGCGCTGCCACGACCATAAACATTGTTATTTTTTATGACGGCCTCAAAAGGGTTAGTGTCCCAGTCTTGACCATCAACAGGTACCACATCGGTATGGCCTGACAACAACACGCCAGCGCTGTCTTTAGGGCCTGTGCTAATGAATAGATTGGCTTTGTTCTGCGCGTCGTTATAATCGATAGTGATGTCGATATTCTTATGATCTAAATAGTGTTTGACGTAGTCAATCAGTGGTAAATTACTCTTATAAGAGGTGGTATCAAAAGCAATGAGTTGTTCTAATACGGCTAGGCATTCTGAGTGATGTTGCATTTGCCTTCCTTATTCTTTTTGGTTTTTGATATGTGCTTCGGAGAAATATGAGACACTCATGCCAGGTATGTATTGGTTGGAAATAAAAGCTTGGCAGCGACTTGAAAATGCCTGTTGGACATTGGTCAGAGTGGCGTTTTTGGGCGTGGCGATGCCGATTTTCATGGGCCTCATATCACCAGATATTCTAACCATGACCAACTTTTTACCATCGTTAGATAAGTTGCTCTTTGGGCGAACATTTAAGATGGTGTAGCCAATGTTGTTACCCACCATCGAGCGAATCACATCAACATATTTACAGGTGTCGATAATGTTGGGCTTGAGGTTGTTTTTGCGAAACAAAGATAGGAAGTAGTCATTACTGTAGGGCATATCGAGCAGGATCATTGGATATTCGGCCAACTCTTCTAACGTCACCGCCTTGTGCTTGGCCAGCGGGTGCGTCTCAGACAATAAAACGTACGGCGGTAAGTCAGCCAGCGGTGTAAAATTGATGACGTTCTCATCGATATGTAAGTCGTACAGTAAAGCCAGATCTAAAGTGTTTTTTGTGAGCTCTTGCGTTAAATTGTGATGATCGTCAATCACCGCTTCTACATCTACCTGCTTATACAAATTTGCAAATCCATGTATGATTTCAGCGTAAACAAAAGGCGCAAAGGCTGAAAAACAGCCAACTTTGATTTTGCCGCGCATAATGCCTGTGAAGTCAGCCGACATTGAATACAGATCAGAGGATTGTGCCAAAATCACTTTACAGGCGTCTTTGACCTGTTCGCCGATCTCGGTCAACAATAAACCTTTAGCATGTTGGCGAATGAATAGTTGAACATGAAGCTCTTCTTCCATATGCGCAATCGCGGCCGATATCGATGGCGATGAAATATGGATTTTTTCAGACGCGATAATGATGCTGCCACTATCTGCTGTGGTGACGAAATATTCCATCTGGCGTAACGTAATTCGACTTAACACGATAGATCCTTTTATTAAATAGCGGTTTATAAGTCTCCAGGCACGCCGTAACTTGGTGAAATAGTGGGGTTTAGTGCGCGGACGATATAATCGTCTAATTGCGGCTCATAGATATCCCACAATTGCTGCAAGTCTTCTATGGGCGTATCTGACCAATCTACTCGTAAATCGACAATCGGCCACGTGGCCTTGTCTACCACCAGCAAGCCTGCAGAGTGCACGTCCCCTTCTTCACCGCCCGCGTGATAACCTGATACTAAGCTCTCAAGCAATCTGCTGGCAAGAGATCCTTCGCTTTGCTCAAAAGTCATGAGCATCTTTTCAGGAACAGCTGTGCTAGACAGCATATTACCAGCACAGGCAGCACGTTTACCTTGCGCAGTCGCAAACGTCCCCAAGGTATGCTCACCGCTAAATACAAAAGGTGCATCGGTCGCGCTAAGTGCCATCAGCTGCCGATACTGAATAAACTCAGTGCTCTTAATCAGCTCATGACCGGCATCGATCGGGGTTAGGTTGTATTGCATCATTTCAATCAGTATTTGCGACAAGTTAGGGTCAGTGATGTTTTGACTAGCAACTACGCCAACGCCTGCCTTGGCACGAATACAGCGAGAGGCCACGGCGGGTGATGAGGAGCTGATCGCTGCACCCAACTGCCCTGTTTTTTCACATCGCGCAATAATAGAAAATGTCATTATATATCCTTAGTATAATTATGGTTTTAAATTACAGCGGTCGCATCGATCTCAACCAGCCATTCAGGACGTGCTAGCGCAGAGACTACAATGCCCGTAGAGACAGGATGTACACCCTTTAACCAGCGCCCAACCACCCGGTAGACGTCTTCGCGGTATCTGGGGTCTATGATATAGATGGTGATTTTGCAGATGTCAGTCAGCTCACCACCTGCCTCTTTTAGCAGCATACTGATGTTGTGCATCGCTTGCTCGGTTTGGCCTTTGACATCACCCACACACACGCTCTCACTCGTATCTAGGTCTTGGCCGATTTGCCCACGCAAAAACACAATACTGCCTTTTGCGACGACTGCTTGGCACAAGTCGTTATCGATATTTTGCTCAGGGTAAGTTTCTTGGGTATTAAAGGTTCGAATACGGGTATGTTTCATAGATGTCATGGTTGATCTCTTATCAGTCTCAATTCTTCAAGAAGATGGACAGTATGTAATGGTTAAAGGATGTGCTATCGCCTTACAAACAGTATGTCGCAAATCAAATTCAAGGCAAATTAAGATTTCCTTTCCAGTGGTTAGGCTAAGCCATATCAGAGTGATTCGGTTTTTTTGAGGTAGCTATTCAGGACATACGATTGTCATTTTAAATACAGAAAAATTAATATGATTTGGGTGGATGTGACCTTGATAGAGAGTCATATCTTCAAAAAGTAATGATTAAAAATATTAATTTTTATGCAGAGAGAATGGTCATATGTCAATCGATAATAAAAGTGTAGACACACTGGTTGTGGGTTCAGGTCAGGCAGGTATTGCGATGAGTGAGCATTTGGGCCATCTCGGTATTGAGCATGTCGTCTTAGAAAAAAATAGAATTGCCGAGGCGTGGCGCACGCGTCGATGGGATTCATTAGTCGCCAACGGTCCCTGCTGGCATGATAAATTTCCAAATATGGACTTCCCTCATGATCCAGACAGTTTTGTGCCGCACGGCGAAGTCGCTGAGTATTTTGAAAACTATGCCAAGATGATTGACGCACCGATTGAGACGGGCGTAGAAGTACAAAACATCGTTAAAAATAAGAACAAAAAAGGCTTTAGCGTCACCACCAGTCAAGGCACGCTTTTTGCCAATAATGTCGTAGTCGCCACAGGACCGTTTCAAAAGCCACTTATTCCTAAAATTGCCCCACAAGACACCAGCCTGTATCAAATACACTCGGATCACTATAAAAATCCCGAGCAGCTGCCTGAGGGTGCGGTACTGATCGTCGGTGCTGGCTCATCAGGAGTGCAAATTGCCTCAGAGCTAAATAGTGCAGGTAAAAAGGTATACTTATCCGTTGGCCCGCATGAGCGTCCGCCGCGCAAATACAGAGACAGAGACAACGTGTGGTGGCTGGGTGTTTTGGGCACATGGCATGAGACCACGCCGCCGCAACGGCCGATTAAGGGGTTTGCAGTGAGTGGTATGAATGGCGGACAAAGCGTTGATTTTAGAAAGATGGGTCATGAGGGTATCACCCTAGTTGGCATGACCAAGGCATTTACCGACCATACTGTATCGTTTAACGATGATTTGGTTGATAACATCGTCAGTGCCGAACAAAGCTATTTAGACAATCTTGAAGAAATGGACAGATACATTGAAAACAATGGTCTAGATTTGCCTGAGGAGCCTGAAGCAAAAGTGTTGATGGATATGCCTGAGTGTATGACCATGCCCATCGACGCGCTCGATTTTGACAAAGATAATATCACCAGTATTATCTGGGCATCTGGCTTTGGCTATGATTACCACTGGCTCGATTTTGATATTTTTGCAGACAATGGCGCACCGATACACAACAAAGGTGTCACTAGCGAGCCGGGTATTTATTTTGTCGGGTTGCCGTACTTGTCGGGCAAAGGCTCTAGCTTTATTTGGGGTGTGTGGCATGATGCGAAGCGTATTGCTGAGTATATAGAGATCCAAAGACACTACCAGCGTTATCAATCCTCTAAAAAAACCGAATAATAGTTTTTGAACCGCCCCGGTATTGTCGGAGACTCAACATCCTGAGAGAATACGACAATAAAAAAATAAAACTACGCCCTTTGATCTTTATTTAAAGGCATCACAACGCCATATAAAAATCGATTTAATGCAGTAAGGCTTGATAATAACCATTATATTGCATTCATAATTGCTTTTCTGCAAAATGGTATGAGTATATGAGTATATGAGTATATGAGTAAAATTTGTTTCTTTCGACAATATAAGGCGACAAACGTGCCAAGAAATTTAAACTAAGATCAATATGTCAGCTTTCATATGTACGTTTTAAAAAGATACATGAAGACATATCAAATTATCCCTTTGCTTCTTACTAATATATGTACAGATATAAGTACAGATATAGTATATACTAGTATAACATTCAACCTATAATGATAGGTCATATAACCAACATAATTAAACGTGGAGTAATTATTATGGACGTTGTGAACTACACTGATTTTAGAAAGAGCTTAGCAAAGTATATCGATAAGGTAGACACTGATAAAGGCCCGATATTAATTACAAGACAAAATGCTAAACCGACGGTATTAATGAGTTTAGAAGAGTTTAACTCGTATGAGGAAACACTGCATCTTTTAAGCAGCCCTACCAATGCCAAGCGTCTCAGACGCTCTATTGCTGATGCTAAAGCTGGTCGCTTGATTGAACGTGAGATTGATGCCAAAGATATGCCACTCACTTTTGATGATGAGGTAGACGCTTGATACTATCTTGGACGGAAGACGCGTGGGAGGACTATGAGTACTGGCAAAGAACCAGTAAAGAGAAAGTCAAACAGATCGGTAAGCTGATTAAAGCCATCAAACGTGACCCATTTAAGGGTATTGGCAAACCTGAACCACTCAAACATGACCTTGCAGGCTACTGGTCTCGTCGAATTGATCAAGAGCATCGGCTGGTTTATGAAATTCAAGATGATGCGATCATTATCGTCCAGTGCCGTTATCATTACTAAGCAAAGGTATAACAGCTCAAAAAGTGCCTGATTTATAATTAGGCACTTTTTCATAGTGATAGGTAGTTAGTTAATGTCCAGAAACGTTCTTTAATTCTTGAGACATCTCAGCAATCAACTGACGCGAGTACTTAGCCACGATTTGTATTTCAGAATAGCTATGGTCAACCTTTAAGAGACTTGCGATGATTTGACGCTTCTTAGTAACGGGTCTACGGCTTCTATGTTTATTTTCTGCTTTAGCCTAAGTAATTTAAAAATGCCCTAGATATTAAAAACCTAATCTATATGACAAACAAAAAAATGCCTCTAGGAGTTGACTCCTAGAGGCATTTAGTTTTAAATGTAGGTAACGGTTACAGCGTGTTGACGCACACTGTAACGAACAAATAAGCACACAGACTGCGTTATTTGAACAGCATCAAATGCCCGTTTAGGGTCATTTTATCCAAAATCTGCTTTCATATCAACCTTATTCACTATACATTTTAAAAACTGCTTGTTCGCTCGTTACATCCTCGTGCTGCTCTCTCTGTACCCGTTACCCGTCAAATGGGTGGCAGGCCTCGGCGACGACTGCGTTTGGCACAAGGGTGAGCTCCCTACAGGGGTTACTAGACAAAGGATCAGAGCAACGCAATGAGTGGTTACTCATGCATATCGTAGCGGTATATTGGGTTTAGGCCCTTGCTAGCGTATGACAGCATAGTAGCGGTTAAGAGCGTGTCTAGGCGGTGCTATCAGCCGTAATCTTAACAGCCGTAGCTTGATACAGTGATACGGCCTTGATGATGCGATGGGCGATGAAGTCGGCATGACTAATCACATCAAATCCAAGGAATGCACTAAAGGGTTCATGAGTATGACAAAAATACTCATGAATGCTTTAGGGTGAGTGTTCCTTGAAATCTGCTCAAGGCTCCAAAATCAGCATAAATTCACTTAGGCTAATTTAAGTAGTATATAGCCCACTAGGCTATATACTATATGACCCTAGAAAAAATTTAGAATAGTTATTATATGACAGTTACTTATTCAGTGAGTCAATATTGTCATGGCTGATTCATAAGTTTAGTGTGAATAGAATGAGATCTATGCTTGGGTAAAGTCTCTCCTAAAATCATAACTGTTCTTCATCGTGAAGCCTTGAATACTTTTATCTAATCAGCATCCAAAGCATTATCTTTATTTTGAATAAGTATCAGATCATCTTGAGCTTTCTTGAGTTTATTCTGTAACACAGTCACTTGTTCTTGTTCTGATAGGTAATTGATTGATAGCTCACTATATTGCTTACCCAATACGCTATGCTCTGCTTCAAGCTTAGCCTGTGTTTGGGTCAGCTGATCGTTGAGTCCTGATAGCTTGTTACGCTCAGCGACTATGGCCTTTAACTCCCCTTTGACTTCTGCTGTAAGATTCGTTATCTCGTTGCGCTCAATAACGACTGTCTTTAGCTCATCCTTAGTTGCTGTCAGTTCTGTTTGCAGACGCGCGATCTCTGCTTTATCGCTATTAGCAGTGGCTTCAAGCGTGGCCACCTTCGATATGTTGGCACTCAGCTCTTTTGATTGCTGATCAAAACTGCTACGCAGGTCACCAAGTTGGGCCTGAGCTGCCACTGTTTTAGCTCGTTCAAGTTCTAGCTGGTGCTGAGTATCGCTGAGTGTCTGTGTCAGCACATCCCGTTCAGCAGTCACTTGAGCTGCGGTGATAGCCGTTGCCTCTGCAGTTGCTGTGACCTCATCGAGCTGTTCTAACAAATCAGCCTGCTCACTCTCTAGGGTCTTAACCGCTTCTTGAGCCTCATCTGTCTCAGCTTGCGACTTGGCCTTAATACTCTCTAGAGCCTCCCGTTCTTTAACCAGACGATCATTGGCAATATCAATGGCCGTCTGCCACATATCCGCACCAAGCGTTTGTAAGCGTTCAGCAATGCTACTTGGTAGCTCAACCTGTCTTAGCTGCTCTTCTTGTTGGTTATCCTGACGCCAAGACTTCATAGCTTCACTGATGGTCGTGAATGATCCACCACCCAGCGCCTTACGCACTTCGGCTAAAGTAGGTTTGATACCTTGTTCGTGCAGTTGATCAGCAATAGCATGAATTTGCTGTGTAGTAATGGCCATAATTATTGTCCTTAATTTTGTATGAGTAAATATGTAGCGTTTGTAGTATGTTGTATATAGTATAATACAATATACAACATACTACAATATAAGGCTTAAAAAAACCTCAAGTAATCTTGAGGTCACAATCATTAGATTAGGGCTAACGATCAGTTAAGTACTCTTCTAGCGCATTACTATCATTTATTAATGATTAGCGCCTGTTTGCTTGGTTTTATCCTTAAATTTGGCAATGATACTGGCCTCAGTAAAGAACGCTTATGGTTTAATACTGCCACGGCTAACACCTGACCAGTCGGTGACTTCTGGAATGTCTGATAGATCAATGTCGTCATCATTAAGCGTTGCTAAATGCTCTAAATCTACTTGTTGCTTGGCCGTTAGTGGTGGTAGCTCGTCTATTTGATAGCTAACTTTGTTCACACTGGCTCCCTTTAATTTTTTTGACACGTCTAGCTGAGATAGATAATGCGTATAACCTCACCATTATCTATTTCTGTTTGCGTATGGGCTACCAATAGGACGGCGGTACCGTCTACTGTACCCAGCGCTTGCCACTGCTTTTCATCATTTTCATACCTGTCTTGCTGACGCAGGCATAAAAGGTCTAGAAAAACTCGGGCGGCTGCCTCAAATAATAAACGGTGCTTACGCTGATTGGTGTTTTTTTGTTCATCCCATTCAAATCTAATACTTATCTGTTCTCTCTGTCAGTATGCTCTTTATAGATTAGCAATTCATCTTGACTGACAGCTGATACTTTCTGGTATTCAAAAGATAGCGGTACTTGATTGGTTTGCGCCACTTGGGTCAAGAACAATTTAATCGCTTGAGACGGCGTTAGACCATAGCTTTCAAACACGGCAAAAGCATTTTCTTTTAGCTCTTGATCGAGCCTGATATTATAATTAGTTGTCGTCATGGCATTACAAATGGCTTATCTGTGTATATATAATATAAACCATTTGTATAGACAGTACCAGATTAATCACTCTTTTTTCTTTGCTATGATTTTTGCTTAGGGAACGTATAACCTACCGCCAGCAAATGCTTTTTATGGGTCTTTAAAAAAGCTTCATCTCTTAATTGAATGTGTAACCAGCTGATCACTTCTTGGGTACTTTTTCCTGAAGGCGCATAGCTACCAAATGGGGCATGGTTAGCCAATAGAGGCGCAAAACGGTCGATCTGTTTGACTGTTAAGGATGGTATATCTCTATTCTCATTATTCTGATTTAAGTCCTCCAGACTTTTTTTCTTGGTGGGCTTAGCTTTTACATTAAATTTTAGTCCTGTGACGGTACGACCACGTTTGACGTTTTCATAGGTGATTTTAATATCTGACTTTTCTGTTATTTCTTCAACGCTTGGGTTGATGACTCGACTTTTTAGGTTGTTAATACGTTCGTAAGATTTAGAAAGAGCTAGCTCCTCTCTAATTTCTTCAAGTGACATTGTCCACGAGCTCATTGCCTCATGTTTTTTGGCCAGATGGTATATATCTATTGAATATTCACCCTTCAGTTTAAGTACATCTTCTTTTTTATATTTAGTGAATGGATTATTTTCATCAAAAACCTTCAACATCAGTAGCACTTCATCTGTAAAACATAGAGACACATAGCCATCTTCATATATTGATCTGATGACCCACTGTACATTGACACGGCTACCGCGTTCATTTCTATAGCTAAAAAATCGCCTCATCATCGTTTCACTAGCATCTTTTAATTGAGTATAAGCAGAATCCACTTGAATGTTGCAAGCCTCTGCAAATGCTTTCGCGGTTATCTCTATAGTGTCTTTTTCAGTGGCATCTATCAAACGCACTACTGAACTAGCAAGCAACAGCAACCGTTTTTCATCAAGTGTCATTTCATAAAACGCTTGTAGAATACGATTTTGCATAACAACCCAATTTGCAGGGTATTTCTTCTCATATAAACCAACTTGGTTAGTCATATCTACGCCTTAATGCTCAAATCTATCTAATTGTAGCATAATACCTGCTGATTGTAGCTTTTAACCTAGCTGATTGTAGCTTTTAACCTAGCTGATTGTAGCATTAACCTAGCTGATTGTAGCTTTATAGATCTTGAAGCCCTTAACTGGTAAGGTCTGAGAGCGTCCTAAAAGTCTTTAAAAATCTTTAAAAGTAAAAAATATGTTTTTATATTAAATAATAGGAAAAAAGCTCAAGAACTGACGGATTTGAGATGATAATATGAGCGACCAATCACTTATAAAACTGATCAGTAGCTCAAAACGCTATGGTCAATTTACTCGGTATCAATCTTTATTCTCATAGTTCGGATTAAGCTTTGATCTTTGAAAATCTTCAAAAGCACGGTCAAAGATATTTTGAATATCTTCGTCTGTCATTCTGGACAACCCTGTTTTCACATTCTCAATATCAGTCTCATTTTTTGTAGATAGTTTGTCTTCATTTTCAGTAGCCATTATCGACACATCTGTAAACACTTATCAAACCGTTGCTAAAAAGCCTAGAAACCACTCTTATATACGTTTTACGCTCTGTCCGATACGATGGTAGCTAAAGCTATTCTAAAACGCTTAAAACAGCCGATAACCGTCTCCTAACCTTTCGCTAATTAGTAGACGATCCAGCTGTACCTTCAATTAGGCGATTTCGAGTAGCTACTGTGATGATGAATAAATATCAAGCAATGAACCGTGGTCACTGTCCTGACTGTTTTTAGGTGGTGTAAAGCTGCTTGGTGTTTCCTTAGCTTCACTTTGAATCTTATGAGCGATTGATTTTAAAAATTCACGGTGCTTTTTCAAACGAGCATATTTTTCATTATCGTGTGCGTCTAAAAAAATAGCTTGCAGTTCATGATTATCATCATCGTCTAATGCGTTGGCCAACCACTCCCCCAATATTTTATGTGCTTCAAGCCTGTCCTGATCAATCTCTTTTTTAAGAGCCTGTAATTGCTTAATCTTATTTGCGAATAAATCATCTGATATTACTGACATTACCTCATCCTTTTTTTAGCCAACTATGATAGAGTTGATCCTAGCAGTACATACATAGGTATGCAAGGTAGTAAAATACACAAGACCACATCGTTTCGTGGGCGCAGTAGTATTTTAACCCTCTGTTAAGAGCGAACTTAGGAGTTTATATAAAAAAGACCCACAAGGGGCGCTATTTTTTTACATAAACTCCGTCGTTCGGCAGGGGGCGAACCCCCTACAACCCCCAAAAAATCATTTCTCAATATTGGGTTTTTTGCTATGAATAATAAAGGGTTTCATCTGGCGGTTAGCGCCGTTAGTAAGGCGAAAAATCATAGCGTGGTGGCAAAGTCGGCTTATAATTCTGGCTCAAAACTGGTTGATGAACAGTCAGGAGTCGTCCACGATTACACCAGTAAAGCTAAAGACAAAATCTTAAATTTAGTAGACAGTGATGGTACTAAATACACGCAAGTTGTTGAGAAAAATGTGGTGCATACGGCGTTGTTAACGCCAACTATTGCTGGGGATCTAGCAGTGACACGTGAGGGTTTCTGGAATGATATTGAACGCATTGAGACTCGTAAAAACGCGCAATTGGGTACTGAGATTGATGTGATGTTTCCTGATGGGATCACCGCGGATCAGCGTATAGTTCTGGCCGAGCGCTACGCTCAAACCTTATCTGATCGCTATAACGTGCTTGTCGATGTGGCCATTCATCGGCCCCACAGTCACGAGAAACATGTGGGGGAGGTTGAAGTGGTTGAGCTGACCAGTCGTAACTTTCATGCCCATATTTTACTCTCAAGCCGTGAGATAGTAGCGGATGTTGAGGGTTATGCTTTATCAGCACGCAAGAATTGGTTGCAGTGGTCAACGGAGGAGCGGTTATCTAAGGGGTTAAACGGACGCGGCGATGAGCTTAAATATCAACGCACCCTTTGGGCGGATATGGCCAATGAGCTACTGCCTAAGAATAAAACCATTAGTGAGAAATCCTACCGTGAGCTGGGCATCAATCGTTTGCCAAAAATGAAACTGGGTAAATCACTATATAAGGATATTCTCAAAGGCAATCGTTCAGTGATTCACGAGTACAACGAGACGATTGATGAGATCAATGCTTACATTGAAAAAAATGGTTTAGTAATTGAGTACGACGACAAGGGACGTATTGACCTAGAAAGCAATGAACAAGAGGTTAACGGCGTCACAATACATTATAAAAAGCGTAAACCCTTTGCGCGAATTGAGCTCAGTAATATCCGCTTTGTAGATCCTGCCGCTGAACTTGAACCCGCTATCCCTAAAAGTAACAGTCAGACGCATAGTGATGCGGCCAATGATCACGTACTTGATGAGCTTTTAGCAATCTCAGCCGACTTTGTGAGTCAAAAAAAGATGGTACGCAGCGCCTTATTTTCAACCATTGATGCGCTGCATGAAGAGTTAGCGCACCAGTCTAAACAGATTATTACCATTGATAAAAACATTAAGAGTACCCAGCGGTTCACCGAGGAGGTGGGACAGGATTTTAGTGACCCCCGCCAAAAAATGATTGAGCTTGCTAGGCAGATAAGCACAAAAGAGCAAAGTGAGGCACTAAAGGCGGCTTTAGCGTTGGTTGAGGAGTTTAGACAAGATGATACCCTACAAACAGGCCGCGCTGTTAGCCGTCTTGAAGAGCAGCTGTCACAGATTGATAAAACGGTGCTGAACAATAAAACGGTTTTAAAAAAGCTGATCCCGCTTAATAATGAAGTCATTGCTGACTACAAAGGGTTGAAGGCCACGCTAAAACCCTTTGCCGCAAAGCTGAATAAACTGGCGACTGGCTTTAAAGCTCTTGATGAGATTGATATTGAAAAATCCGACTTATCCTTACAGTGGGATCAAGCGTTTTCGGATCTACAAGATATAGACGTCACCAATAACATGGACACTTATCATAAGTTTGCCGCATTTGCAGATCTGGATGTTGAGCGCTTTAAATATCTTCAAAAAGAGCGTGAGGTGCTCAGTACGTTAAAAGCGGTAGAGATAAACGCGGATGCTGATACTCGTTTGACGGCATTGGCCGCTGATGTTAAAGCGTTTAAGACCACCAATAATGAAGACATCAAACAGTTAAAGCAGCAAATTAATACCAGTAAAAAGACTTATCAGCGCTTATCACCGTTTTATGAGCAGCGTATCGCCTTACTGGATCAAAGTGAGGCGGTGATCGTGCAAGATGATGATTTATACGATGAAATCATAAGTACCAAGACTACTCAGTTGAATGCAGATCGGCTTGAGGACTGGCGCAGCCGTACTATGGCGCTGCAATATCAGCTCAACAAAGCGCATGAGCAAGCAAAGCTTAAGAAAGAGGCTGAGCGCGCACGAGAGGAGGCTTTGATCAGGCGGCGAGAAACCTTAAAACAGAGGCGGCAGCAGGCATCTCTTAAGCGTCAGCGAATCAATGAGACCAAAGCATATCGAGATCGATTTGACAATTTAGTGGTACGGGTGCGTAACCGCGTTAATACCCTTGATTTTAAGGCCGTTGATGCACCGATCGAAGTGATCAACGCGGCTGAGGCGGTTGCCGCACAAGCATTTATATTCACTACTCTAAAACACACTGACAGCTTTACGACACTACAAAAAAGTTTACGAGACACCGATGCCAAAAAAATTGCAACGCAGGTGCAGAAGGCAGCAACGACGCTATGGCAACAGCTTGAGCGCTTGCCTGACAATCAAGATAAGGTCGAGGTGTTAACGAAAATCAATGAGCGCTTTGAGCACGTTCCTGCTATCACCATAGATGGGGCAACGCTCACACAAACTGTGACAGATCACCTGCAAAAAACGAAGAACGCCATCCAAGCGCATGAACAAGCACAAACACGCCGCTACTCCTCACCACGCCCATTTTAGGCGGCATTATAATAATGAGTACCCCATGAATAAAGACAATAGCAATGAGCAAGACATACACGATCAACTTGTTAACCTAGTGACTTCATTGACTCCGGTCATTGGGGCCTTGCGTGAGCTGATTAAGCGAGCCGATGATGCGGTAGCGAGGCGGCTTGAGCGTTCGCTTAGCGGTATTGATAGCAAGGTGAATGAGGTGTCTTCTACCATTGAAGAATTAGGTAGTAGCGCAAGCACGACTTCGCAGGCATTGAGCCAGTATCAAGAACTCGTGTTAAAGCAGCTTCAAGCAGCAGTGACGGCTTTCACTGACAATGAGATGCCGCGTCGTTATGATGACAAAATAGCGGGCATCATCACCGATATGAAACAACAGATTGATACGGCTGTAGAGTCGGTCGTCACTGCTAAAAACGATAGCATAGAGGTACAAATCAGTACCATGCAAGGAGTTGCTGATAAACTTAGCGCAAGCGCGGACAATCTAGCCCTATTCACCAATCAGTACCAAGCTGGTCATAAGCAGATTATTGAAGATATTGAGACCTTTGAGACCACCACCAAAACGCGGATTGAGCAGGTCGAGGGTAGAGCTAGTAAAGACTTGGACAAAATTCATAAGTCCATTGAGACTATGAGTATTAAAAGGATTGCAGCCGCTGTCGCAGCGGGTACGATGGCTGTGATAATAAGTTTGGTGGCTCTGGTATTTTGGTATGTGCCAAGCTTTGATGAGATTGCAGAGATGAAATACCAGCAAGCAGAGCTACAGCGCGGCATCGATGAGCTTGAAACGGGTTGGAAACAGGCCTTTAATAATGCTCAAAGTGCGCAGTTTATTTTGGCTTGTGATGTTAATAAAGAGCAGCCTGATGCAATCAGCTGGTGCGTTAGAGCAGACAGTAAGAGTGTTTTGAGAGATGAGAGAGGCTTTGTTTATTATAAAATAGCTGGGGTGCCGCGTGCAAAGCCGACTGAGTAAAGACGTATGGCAATAGTGAGCTATATTGCCCAAAAGTGCGTCTTCTGAGACATATAAGACTGAAAAAAGGCTTGTTTGATTGTCGTTATCTTTGTCTATATCAAAAAGCCAGATAATGACACTTTATCTGGCTTTAAGGGTGATTGTTTCTTGTTAAACAAGAAGTCTGTAAATATAAGCTAAAGCCATTACGCTGCTTGGTTAGTGTGAGCTGTGACCAACTCTATAAAAGCAGTTTCAAGGGTGCTTAACGCATAATCGTCAACGATAAGACCGTCATCTAGCTGTCGTTGCACCCAGACATAAACCGCTTCATCATTATAAAGAATGGGGTCAACACCAAGTAAGGTTGCCAGCTGTACGCCTTGCTGTATTTGTAAGCTTAATAACAGCTGAGAGGCTAACGTTTTAGTCTGTTCACTAAACCATGTGCAGCTGTTGAGCCGCGATAGATTGTTATTCATTAGTATTCTCCTGCAGATTACTGTGTGTAAATAATGGATAAAATGACTTTCTACAGGTCAAATTATACCTATATTTTAATCTATTGCAAGAGAAAATGACCTTCTGTAGGTCTTTTTGTGCTTTTTAAGGTTATAATGTCTTATCAAAGAGTGTGTTTACTCAGGCGACTCACTGCTGTTCTCATTTATGATTTCATATAAATCACCAACATTGATTCTAAGATACGTGCATAAAGACTCGATGACATCTAGGTCAACTCGGGTGGCTTCTTCATGATACATGCGAGTAATGGTGCCACGATTGATGCCAGTATCCCTTGCGACATCGGCAATTTTAAGGCGTCTTTCGCCCATGATGGTCGATAAGTGACACTTCACCATAGTGATTTCCTCATTAACGATTAGTGGTTTTGATTGGTGAGCGGATTATAACGAATATGAGTGGCTAACGTATTCGTTTTAGTAGCTCGAATTGATATTCAATAGCGGTAATTTACCTATTAGTAGGCAGTTTATTATGCTGTCTTTAATGCAGGACGTCTATCATAATGGATAGACGCTAGTTAGAAAAGACGATGCTATTTTGACTATGAAGTATTGCTATTAGTAGTGATGTGATGTACATTTTAGTTATACTTATATACTTATATACTTATATACTTATATACTTATATACTTATATACTTATATACTTATATACTTATATACTTATATACTTATATACTTATATACTTATATACTTATATACTTATATACTTAATGTGTGCTACAGGGATCTGTATTTATGAAAGTAATCGCGGTATTAAATCAAAAAGGTGGCAGCGGCAAGACTACCATCGCAACGCATCTGGCTCGTGGCTTACAGTTAAAAGGCCATAGTGTTCTGCTAGTAGATAGCGATCAGCAGGGCAGTGCGCGTGACTGGAGAGCGGTTGATGAAGACAATCCGGTACCAGTGATCGGGCTCGACAGACCAACACTTGATAAAGATTTAAAAAACGTCTCTGATAAAGATTATGTGGTGATCGATGGATCGCCGCAAGCTACTAGTCTGGCTATTTCTGCTATAAAAGCGGCTGATTTTATATTGATTCCGGTGCAGCCGAGCCCCTATGATATCTGGGCGACCAGCGATTTGGTTGATTTAGTGCAGCAGCGTATTGAGATGATGGATGGCCAACTAAAGGCAGCCTTTGTCGTCTCACGCGCCATTCAAAATACCAATATTGGTAAAGAGGTTGCAACCGCGCTGCTTGATTATAATCTTCCGGTATTAGAGACCAGAGTGATGCAGCGAGTTGCTTATCCTAATAGTGCCGCTCTTGGTAAGACAGTATTTGATACCGAATCGCCTAGTAGCAATGCGTTACAAGAGATAACCGCATTGGTCAGTGAGATTCAAATATTTTTTGGTGAGGAGTAAGTCATGAGTTTATCAGCAGGTCGTCCTAGTAAGAACGTTAAGGATCAATTGGCTTTATCGGATGTGACGGACAGTCCCAAAAAGACGGTACGAGTGAATTTTAATCTAGATGAAGATAAGCACATTGCGCTCAAACGGTACGCGCTTGAGAATCGTAAAACGGTGACTGAGTTGTTGACTGAAATGATTGAGGAAAAATTGGTTGAGCGATAGGTATAAAAAATTCGTTTTTCTATAGCTATAAAAAGGATATGTATAAAAAACTCAAAAAATTATACATATCGTCGAACGCTGTGCACCTTACTAGTATCATCAGATGCTTGTTTTCTTAAGCCAGACGCAGAAGCAAGCTGTAAAGAAAATGCCCATGGCAAAACAAGCACTGTTTCCTATATCAGCACCATATAATAGAACCAAAAATGGTTAGCAGTGCTAAGGTATATTGCTCTTAATCAAAGCGTACTCAATAACGATTTAAGTTACACAAAACATAAGGGGCTTCTAGCCCCATCATTATTCCTATAGGATTTTCATCATGGCAAGTACCCAACAACGTGCGGAACTGCATCGACAAATTTGGCAAATTGCAAACGAGGTTCGTGGCTCAGTCGATGGGTGGGATTTTAAACAGTATGTGTTGGGGACTTTGTTCTACCGCTTTATCAGTGAGAACTTCTCCAATTATATTGAGGCGGGGGATGAGAGCGTTAATTATGCCGCTCTTTTGGATGAGGTGATTACTGCTGATATTAAAGACGATGCGATTAAGACCAAGGGTTATTTCATATACCCAAGTCAGCTGTTTGCTAACGTGGCTGCCAATGCGCATAGAAACGAGAACTTAAATACGGATTTGGCCGCTATTTTTAAAGAGATTGAAAGCTCCGCCAATGGCTACCCGTCTGAGCCTGATATTAAGGGTCTGTTTGCTGATTTTGATACCACCAGCAACCGATTAGGTAATACGGTTGCGGATAAGAACACTCGTTTAGCTGCGGTGCTTAAAGGAGTGGCGGGCCTTAAACTGCATCAGTTTGAGGACAGTGAGATTGATTTATTCGGGGATGCTTATGAGTATCTGATCTCAAACTATGCGGCCAATGCGGGTAAATCAGGCGGTGAGTTCTTCACCCCTCAAAGCGTGTCTAAACTGATTGCTCAAATTGCGATGCATAAACAAGAGACGGTTAATAAAATCTACGATCCAGCTGCAGGCTCTGGCTCTTTATTGCTGCAAGCTAAAAAGCACTTTGATAATCACATCATTGACGAGGGGTTTTTTGGTCAAGAGATTAACCACACTACCTATAACCTTGCACGTATGAATATGTTTTTACATAACGTGAACTACGACAAGTTTAATATCAAGCTCGGTAACACGCTGCTAGATCCGCATTTTGGGGATGATAGGCCCTTTGATGCGATTGTCTCTAACCCACCGTATTCAGTGAAGTGGATTGGTAGTGATGATCCAACCTTAATTAATGATGAGCGTTTTGCGCCAGCAGGTGTATTGGCACCTAAATCAAAGGCGGACTTTGCTTTTGTGCTTCATGCACTGAACTACTTATCGAGTAAGGGCCGCGCCGCTATTGTCTGCTTCCCTGGAATATTCTATCGCGGCGGTGCTGAACAAAAGATCCGTCAGTATTTGGTAGATAATAACTATGTAGAGACGGTGATCTCCTTAGCACCCAACTTATTCTTTGGAACCAGTATCTCGGTTAATATCTTAGTGCTATCCAAGCACAAAACAGAGGGTAAGACGCAGTTTATTAATGCCAGTAAGCTGTTTAAGTCAGAGACGAATACTAACGTACTGACTGATGCGCATATCGAGCAGATCATGACGTTGTTTGATACTAAAGAAGATACGGATTATTTGTCTGCAAGCGTTGATAACAGCGATATTGCTAAAAATGACTATAACTTATCGGTAAGTGCTTACGTAGAGGCAGAAGATACGCGTGAGGTTATTGATATTAAAACTTTAAATAGCGAACTTGAAACGACAGTTGCTAAGATTGATAAGCTGCGTGCTGATATCGATAAAATCGTTGCGGAGATTGAGGCATGAGTCACTTAGGTTATATGGAGAAGCTACTTGATGGGGTTGAGGTTGAGTGGGAAGCTTTGGGTGATATTGGCAAGGTAAGTATGTGTAAAAGAGTTTTAAAACATCAAACTTCCAGTAAGGGAGATGTTCCATTTTATAAGATAGGAACTTTTGGAAAAGAGCCTGATGCTTATATTACTAGAGAGCTATTTGAGGAGTACAAGACTAAATACAGTTACCCCCAAGCTGGTGAGGTTTTAATTTCTGCAAGCGGCACAATTGGACGAACAGTAATATTTGATGGACAGGATTCATATTTCCAAGATAGTAATATTGTTTGGATAGAAAATAATGAGAGTGAAATTTTAAATAAATACCTGTACTACTTTTATCAAATAGTGAACTGGAATGTTGCTGAAGGTGGAACTATAAAGCGTCTTTATAACGATAACTTACGTAAAATAAAAGTTCCTATTCCTCCCCTCAACGTCCAAGCCGAAATCGTCCGAATTTTAGACACATTTACCGAACTTACAGCAGAACTTACAGCAGAACTTACAGCACGTCAGCAGCAGTATGCGTACTATCGTGAGCAGTTGCTGACGTTTGGAGAGCGTGAGGTTCAACATCTACCCATGGGTACAAAAGGTGTTGGGGAATTTGTTAGAGGGAAAGGATTGCAAAAGAAAGACTTTACTAACGCAGGTGTCGGTTGCATTCACTATGGCCAAATTTATACACAATATAATACATATGCATACAAGACCCAGTCTTTCGTATCTAGTGAGTTTGCAGAAAAAGCAAGAAAAGCACAGCAGGGTAACTTAATTATAGCTACTACTAGTGAAAATGATGAGGACCTATGCAAGGCTGTAGCTTGGCTTGGTAGTGAGGAAATAGCTATAAGCAATGATGCTTGTATTTATAAACATACATTAGATCCAAAATTTGTTAGCTATTTTTTCCAAACTGGACAGTTTCAAGAGCAAAAAAGACAATATATAACCGGTACTAAAGTCAGACGAGTAAATGCTGATAATCTCGCAAAAATAAAAATCCCTGTACCTTCTATGCTAGAGCAAAAACGCATCGTCTCTATATTAGATAAATTTGACACCTTAACGACATCGCTAACCGAAGGCCTCCCGCGTGAAATAGAGCTGCGTCAGCAGCAATATGAGTATTACCGTGACCTGCTTTTAAGCTTCCCTAAGCCTGAGGTAGTAGCTCATGACTGACCAAACAAAAACGATTGCTGAATCGAATAATTTCATCGTTTTAAATAAATATACCAAGTGCGATCAGCCTGATGGGGGGTATCAGACTGAAGACGATCTAGAGCGTGAGCTACTCAAAGACTTACAAAACCAGGGATATGAGTTTGTCCCTGGTTTAAACTCGCCTGAAACGATGCTTGCTAACGTACGTGTACAGCTGCAGATCTTAAATGAGGTACAGTTTACAGATGCTGAGTGGCAGCGTTTTGTGATGGAGTATCTTGATAATCCTAGTGATAACATCACGGACAAAGCTCGAAAGATTCATGATGACCACATCTATGACTTCACCTTTGATGATGGACACCTGCAGAACATTGCCCTGCTGGACAAAAAAAACATCCCACATAACAAAGTACAGGTCATTAAACAATTTGCTCAAAAAGGCACACAAGCCAATCGCTATGATGTGACTATTTTGGTTAATGGCTTGCCATTGGTGCAAATTGAGCTTAAAAAGCGTGGTATCGCCATTCGTGAAGCATTTAACCAGGTGCATCGTTATAGCAAAGAGAGCTTTAACTCCGATAACTCCTTATATAAATACCTACAGCTGTTTGTGATCTCAAACGGCACTGATACCCGTTACTTTGCCAATACCACCAAGCGCAATAAAAACAGCTTTGATTTCACCATGAACTGGGCACGATCAGACAATACCTTAATCAAAGATTTAAAAGACTTTACCGCCACCTTCTTTCAAAAAAATACCCTATTAAACGTGCTGATGCATTACACCGTCTTTGATGTGAGTAATACCTCATTAGTGATGCGTCCGTATCAGATTGCTGCTACTGAGCGCATCTTATGGAAGATAAACAGTGCCTATCAAGCCAAAAAGTGGAGCACTCTTGAGAGTGGCGGCTATATTTGGCATACCACAGGCTCAGGTAAGACCTTAACCAGTTTTAAAGCTGCCCGCCTAGCAACGTCGCTACCTTTTATTGATAAGGTGTTTTTTGTGGTGGATCGTAAAGATCTTGATTATCAAACCATGAAAGAGTACCAGCGCTTCTCCCCTGATAGCGTTAACGGCTCTGACAGTACCGCAGGACTCAAGCGTAACCTTGAAAAAGACGATAATAAAATTGTTGTCACTACCATTCAAAAGCTAAACAACCTAATCAAAGGTGAGGCTGATTTACCCATTTATCATAAACAAGTGGTGTTTATCTTTGATGAGGCACACCGTAGCCAGTTTGGTGAAGCACAAAAGAACTTAAAGAAGAAATTTAAAAAGTACTATCAGTTTGGTTTTACTGGCACCCCTATCTTCCCTGAGAATGCCTTGGGTGCAGAGACAACTGCCAGTGTGTTTGGCCATGAGCTGCATTCATACGTTATCACTGATGCCATTCGTGATGAGAAGGTCTTGAAGTTTAAGGTGGACTACAATGACGTTCGCCCACAGTTTCAAGCCATTGAGAGCGAGCAAGATGAGAAGAAACTCACAGCTGCTGAAAACAAGCAGCTGTTATTACACCCTGATCGTATTGAAGAGATCTCAAAGTACGTTTTAAAAAGCTTTAAGCAAAAAACCCATCGCTTAAAAGGAAGTGGTAAAGGTTTTAATGCCATGTTTGCCGTTAGTAGTGTGGACGCAGCAAAGGCTTACTATGAAACCTTGAGTCAGCTACAAAAGGACAGCGAGAGGCCCTTAAAGATTGCCACTATCTTTTCTTATGCTGCCAATGAAGAACAAGACGCAATCGGTGATATTGCTGACGAAGGCTTTGAGCCTACTGCTATGAACAGCAGTGCCAAAGAGTTTTTAAGCAGCGCTATTAATGATTACAACGAGATGTTTAAGACCAATTACGGCGTAGACAGCAAATCCTTCCAAAATTACTACCGCGACCTTGCAGGACGCGTTATTAAGCAGGATGTGGACTTACTGATTGTTGTCGGTATGTTCCTGACAGGTTTTGATGCGCCGACCTTAAACACGCTCTATGTTGACAAAAACCTTCGCTATCACGGACTGATGCAAGCGTTCTCACGTACTAACCGCATTTATGATGCCACTAAGACCTTTGGTAACATCGTGACGTTTCGTGACTTAGAGCAAGCGACCATTGATGCCATCACCTTATTTGGGGATAGAAATACTAAAAACGTGGTGTTGGAGAAGAGCTATAAAGAATACCTAGAAGGCTTTACCGATATCGCCACCGGCAAAGCCCGCCGTGGTTATTTAGAAGTGGTCAAAGAACTACAACAACGCTTCCCTAATCCTGATGAGATTGTCAAAGAGTCTGACAAGAAGGACTTTGCCAAGTTATTCGGGGAGTATTTGCGTGTCGAGAACATCTTACAAAACTATGATGAGTTTGCAAGCCTAAAAGCACTGCAAGACTTGGATGTGACCGATGCTGACGCTGTTGAGACGTTTAAGGATGAGCATTACCTAAACGACGATGACTTAGCTGCTATGCAAGCCATTAAAGTGCCTGCTGAACGGGAAGTACAAGATTACCGCTCAACCTATAACGATATACGTGATTGGCTGCGTCGTGAAAAATCAGCTAAGGAGCAAAGCGAGTCCTCGCTTGACTGGGATGAAGTGGTTTTTGAGGTGGATCTTCTTAAGTCGCAAGAGATTAACCTTGATTACATCCTCGAGCTGATTTTCGAGCATAACAAGAATACCAAGGATAAGTCTGCCTTAGTTGAAGAAGTGCGCAGAGTGATTCGAGCAAGCCTTGGTAATCGCGCCAAAGAAAGCCTGGTGGTAGATTTCATCAATAAAACTAACTTGGATAACATCCCTGATAAATCCAGCATCATTGAGGCCTTCTTTAACTTTGCTCAAATAGAGCAGCAGCGTGAAGCCCAAGATATGATTGCAGCAGAAAATCTTAATGAAGAGGCAGCTAAGCGTTATATAACGGCATCTTTAAAGCGTGAGTACGCCAGTGAGAATGGTACGGAGCTAAATGAGGTCCTACCTAAGCTAAGTCCTCTTAATCCACAGTATCTCACCAAGAAGCAAAGAGTTTTCCAGAAGATATCGGCTTTTGTTGAAAAGTTTAAAGGCGTGGGTGGGAAAGTGTGATCGATGATGGTGAGTGCTCTAGATGCTGCGCAACTAAAATACCCAAGTTAAACTTTACAGGTTTGACGGCAGGGATTAATCTGACCCCTGCCGTCAATTTCATCCACTCAAGCTGGGAATATTCTAGTCAGACAATTAGCAGAATTTTTTAGGTATACCGTATTGTGTGTAACTGCTATTTGCTAACAGGGTATAAGCAGTTACACAAAGTTTGGGAAAGGCTCGATCGAACAAGCTTAGACGAACGTGATGTTCCAGGTGGAGATTACGATTAGTCAAAATACCCTAGCAGTATCAGCCAACCACAGCATATAAGCTGCTAATAGACCACCTAAAAAAGACTGTTATAAGCGAACCACTTATAACAGTCTTTTTTTGATCTCACCAACTATAAAATCACTGTAAGCTTTCCAGCTTTTACCTACACTCCCTTTAGCTAATTTGCTATAGCGAACCGAACACGACTTGAAACGAGGAGGAATAAGTTAAAATTTAGCTTTCAAAAAAAGCAGCAATTGCTATAAGGACCCAAACTGACCACCTAGAACATTCTGTTATAAGCGGTTCTCTTATAGTGGTCTGTTTTAGGTAGTCTGTTAATAGGCTTTTGTGGCTTTTACGTCGGTTCCGCTAGGGTATACCTCTGATCGCTTGTTAAATTTTGACAGTTCAAGGGCTTGGAATACCTCTTACTATTAACCCAGCATTCTAGTAAAAGACTCTAAAATGGCATCGCTATCCTCAAAATCAAGAAAACACTCCGTCTGCCAATTTTTTGTTCGTTTAGCTTGTACAGCCGTTGGGGTTGTCCAAGGTGCATATACTCTAATTGCTCTCTTACCAGCCTTTGCTTCTTCAGAAAATACGCCTTTTTTAGCAAGAAGTTGTGCACTGAAAACGAAAACTCCGAAATTAGCACCCTCGTTGGCAGCTATAATCACCCAATCCACCCCATCCTTCAGGTCAATTGGTGCAATTTCACTGTTAGGGTGTTCACGCTTCCATATTGTCACAAATTGACCAATCTTTTTTGGTGTGGTTTTCGCTTGTCGATAAAGTACCCTTTGACCATTAAGTGTAAATTTAAGCGCCCCGTATTCCGTACTTTCCATTTCAGGCTCAACGTTTTCAACTGCATACCCTGCTGGCTCAAGTAGCCTTCGCAATACAAGATTAAATGATGCTGGGATAATGTCTAAAGTAAGGTTTTCAGTATTAAGTGTTTCCATAAAGATTGTCCGTAGTCATATAGACTGTCAATGAGTTAAAACTTTGGCATCAGTAGCCTACAGCCGAAGATTCAAGTCCTCACTAGGGAACCGAACCAGTGAATGAGCCTGATTGGTTCACAATAGGCATACCCAGGGAACCAATGAAATCGAATTCTTCTATCGAACGTTATTTGTTATAACACCCGTTACATTTTTCAGCATAAATCACTTAGACATAGCGATTAACTGTATGTCATTATTTATCTTTAAATGAATCTCTTATTCTAATTAACAAACAGTCTGCAGAAAAACTAACGCATTTTAGGGTTTTATTATGAAAAAACTATCAACATTGAAGAAATCTCTTGTAATGGCACTGAGTGTCGTAAGCTTCAGCATAGCCTCTGTTTCAGCCAGTCAAGCAGCCCCTGCTATGAATGAGGTAACGGCAGTGTCACAGAGTAAAATCAGTTTAGAGCAGGCGATGGCCCTTGCTAATAAAGCGGTAAAAGGCGATATCATCAGTGCAGACTTTGATCAAGAATATCGTAACGAAAATAGCCATTATGATATCAACATCATTACCAACAATAATGAACAAGAAGTCAGCGTGAATGCCAATACAGGCAAGATCACGAAAGGGGACACAGAGCGTTTAGACAAAGAAGACTTGGCAGAATATAAGGCCATGAAACAAGCAAAAGTGAGTTTGTCTCAAGCCATAAAAAAAGCAAACCAAACGCTGAAAGGGAAAGTGCTGGAAGTAGAATTCGATATAGATTTTGGCAAGCCTGTCTACAAAGTTGAAATTGGTAAAGGCAATCAGATTCATAAAGTTGTTGTCGACAGCATGACTGGTAAGATTACTCGCAGTCAGGTAAGCGACGTTGATCGTGATGATTAACTACTGATACCCTGTATTGCATATAGCCTCAAATATTAAAAAGCCCCAAGCTAAAATATTTTCAGTTTTTTATTTTATAAATATACGAGACCATCCCAGATTCTGTGTAACTGACGTTTAGATTAAATACTTACACAAAATTTAGGAAGGTCTCCAAACTCAAAAGGCGATACATAGCCCAATGCACTGTGTATACGCTTTTTATTGAACCAATCTACCCAATTCAATGTCGCAAGTTGTACATTCGCTAAACCTTGCAAATCTGCTTTCAAATATTCAATCACCTCTGTTTTGTATAACCTATGCCCTGTTACAGCCAAAGCATTATCAAGGCCTGGTTATATATTTTTTCTTATGTTATCAAGCCAAGCTTGCATACTTGGTGTAAGCAAGCGATGACGGCGCCAAGCCATGACAAGCTCCCATTTTAACTGAGGTTGGGTTAGTGGCAAGCAGACTAATCCTGTTAAATCCAACTTTTGAGTATAATATTGAGGCAAAAGAGTCACACCCATATCCTGTTTTACCA
>Ga0208016_100172_pt1 | contig 29456 bp, 33 predicted proteins | sample 28_taG_FD_184102 | JGI IMG/M metagenome (GOLD analysis project Ga0208016, IMG submission 184102) | Marine viral communities from Cariaco Basin, Caribbean Sea - 28_WHOI_OMZ (SPAdes) (version 2) | ecosystem: Environmental > Aquatic > Marine > Oceanic | place: Caribbean Sea: Cariaco Basin...
CTTCTCGCCGTGGCTTTTGCGTGTTCCGGGTTTCTGTCTCATCTCCACTCCTTCGTGGTTACGATGTGCCAGAAACCCTCTCTTATCAAATCAACCTAAACTGTCCCATTGGCGCTGACGTCAGACACCGGGCATTGGGGCCATAGACCGTGGGCGGGTAATTCTCGTTGGCACTGTTCCAGATCTGGCGCAGCCCGCTCTCGGCAGCTCCGTCCGAGCGGCGCAGAACGCTGCGGATGCGTAGATCGTTGTCGAGCTGGTTATAGACCTCCCGGTCGGTCACATAGCGGAACACCTCCGCCTCGATGATCGCCTGGTTGGCGGTCACCGAGGAGGCGCCCACCGAGGCTTCGGGGAGTGCAAAGCCGGTGGCGGGATCATAGGGCACGACCACAGGCGGCGGATCGACATCAAGGATGGCAACGGCTGCCGCGCTCAGGCATCCGAGAATGCCGAAGATGAGCCCGATGAGCCCAAGGCGCTGCCAGAGCCGTTCGCGGCGCAGGGCACCATAGACCAGCTCCTCTTCGATGATTTCCTGTTCACTCGCCACGCGTCACACCCCTGAATCAGTCTGCGCGCAGGTCCGGCAGCGTGAAGTCCATGAAGCGCTGTTCCTCGGCGATGGTGGCGGCATCGATTACGCCGCCGGTGCCATCACCCACGGTTTGCACCGCTTCGAGCTGCCACATGGCGACGAGCGCGATCGCCAGTTCCGCCGTGACGCGCGTGTTGAGATCGATGCTTTCCTTGAGTTCGTCCATGTCATCGATCAGCCCGACGAGCCGGTCGACGCGCTCGAGCGACTGGCCGGCATCTTCGTAGCTGTTCTGGGCCGCGGCCGAGACGAGCGCGCCGGTCGTGGCTTGCGTGGCCACGCGATTGGCCCCGGGATTGCCGCTCGTGGCCATTTCAGAAAGTGTATCGTCGTCAAATCCGAGATCGGCCAGCACCCGGTCCATCTGGGTTTCGATCTCGGTGGCACCCGAGCCAGAGAGGCCGGAGAAATCCCCGGTCTTGATGGCTTCAATGGTGGCGAGAATGTCTCCGAATTCTTGATCGAGCAGGCCATTCAGCTCGTCTTCCATCTCGGTTCGGATGATTTCAGGAAGCTCGGCGAGACGGGTAAGTGCTTCATAGGTCCGTTGCAATTCCGCGAGTTGTTCCGTGAGTGTGGCAAGCTGTTCGCGGAGCTGCGTCAGCTGCTCGTTTTGCAGGATCTCGTCTTCGATCATCTGCCGGAGCTGCTGGATATTTTGCGCGATGTTCTGGGTATCGACGACGGGCACGCCTTGCGCCATGGCGGGAGTGAGGGTGGCGAAAAGCAGGCCAACGCCAAGTGTCGTGGCCAAGGCCGTCCTCACGAGTAAGTCTCTCATCAGTCTATCTCCCTGATCGTGAATTCCATGAACGCGCCCTCGGCCATACGGGCGCTGGCCTGTGCCAATTCTTCGGCGGAAAGGACGCGGGTGCGTGCCGCTTGAAGCCGGATGCGGGCCGCGACGAGACGCACGAGTTCGGCGCGTGCATAGGTGTTGAGCGCGACGCTTTCCTGCACGTCTTCGGTCTCGGAAATCCGCTCGACGATGTCCGCGATGCGCAGGGCGGCCTGCCGGATCGCGGCGGGTGAGTTGTTGCCATAGAACGCCGCACCGTGCCCGGTGATCGAGAGGTTCGCATTGGCGAGAAGCGCCGGATCGATCGTGCCGAGCGCTTCGATCCCGCCGATGCGGCTCAGGTAGAGATTGTAGCGTTCGGGGATGACTTGGACGTAGTGCTGGGTCTCGGCAAAGGGCGGCACCCCACCATATTCAAAGACCCGGCCGGGGCCGGCATTATAGGCCGCGAGCGCGTTGATGATGTTGCCATCGAAGGTGTTGAGTTGGGTGGCGAGATAGCGCGCGCCGCCATGCACCTGCAGGTAGGGGCTGTCGTAGTATTCCGGGTTGATGCCGAGATCGCTGGCGGTACCGGGCATGATCTGGGTGAGGCCGAAGGCCCCGACCGGCGAGCGTGCGCCGATGGTAAACCGGCTTTCCTGCCAGATGAGCGCCTGTAGGAGTGCGCGCCATTGAACCGGAGAGAGACCCGCGCGGCCCACGCCCGCAAAGCCGCTGGTTTCCTGAGCGACGCGGATGATGAGCTGCTCGATGTTTTCCGCCGCATCCCCGAACATCTGCGCGCCGCCGGGATTGGGATCAATCTCACCCGTGCCATAGACGGCCTCGACGGAACGAGCGGGATCGCCGCTGCCGCTTTCGAGCCCAGAGACCATGGGCGGCAAGCCCTGACCGCCGATACTGGTCTGGGCATCGAGGATGCGTTGCAGGGTTTCGAGTTGCTCCCGTTCGATCTCGGTGATGAGTTCGCGCACGGCAAGCTTGTCGGCCTGGATCGCAAGATCGGCCTCGCGATCGCCGGTCTCGACGATATCGCGCGCGGTCAGCCCGCTGTCATTGGTCGGCACACCTTGGGACAGGGCGAGACCGGGCAGCAGGTAAAGGGCCAGGATATGGGGCAGGCTAGACTTCAATGTCGCCTTCCGGCGCGCCAAGGGGCGTGAAGCTGCAATCCGGCGCGACGGGGGCTGTCGAAGCGAGGAAGGTGAAGCAATTGGCCTGCGGTTCCTGGTACTGGGCGCAGGAGGCCAAAGCGCCGAGCGCGGCGAGAAGCAACAATTTGGCGTTTCGAGATTGTCTTGAATCGTTTGTTCGCTGCCTCTTGCTTCGCTCGAACGCGAAAAACGATGCAGGTTTCTTTGTTGTATTCTCAAAACGCCATGTACGGGTCATGAAAGCCTCCAGAAGTCTGGGCGGCCGCGGTAGTCAGCGCCGACCAGCGCCTCGCCTTTCTCCATGCCGCCGAGGATGGTGAGATTGGGTCCGAGAGCGCTCAGATCGGCATCGACGACAATGGAGCCCTGATCATCGCGGATAAGCGCAAGTCGGCTGTCGCTGCCGGTGTTGAGAAGCACGTCGAGTTCCTTCTCATAGAGATTGAGCATCGCGTAATCGGCAGCATGGGCGCGGATATTCGGAAGCAGGATCTGCGTCGGCACTGCCTCGACGATGGTCTTGCCGGTCCGCGTGCGCTCGAGCTGGCTGGCGTATTGCGTCATCATGACCGCGACGGTGTTCTGCTTGCGCGCGGTCACGAGCCAGTTCGAGAGCCGCTCGGCGAAATACGCGTTGTCGAGCGCCTTCCAGGCCTCGTCGATCACGATGATTGTGGGGCGGCGGTCCTCGATCTCGCGCTCCACTCGGCGGAAGAGATAGGAGAGCACGGCCATGCGTTCCTTCTCGGCCTCGCTGTCCAGAATGCCGGTGAGATCGAAGCCCACCACATCGCCTTCCAGCGAGAAGGTATCTTCCAGCGTCTGTCCGAATATCCAGCCGTAGCGGCCCTCTTCGGTCCATTCGAGAAGGCGCTGGTGCAGATCGCCGCCATCATCAGTGGACACGAAGAGCGATGCAAAGTCCCGCCAGTTCCGCAAGGCCGGGTTCGTGGCTTGCGCGTTCTGGCGCACGACTTCCTGAATTCGGTTGGTCTGGGCCGGCGTGAGCGGCTTGTCGGCGCGATAGAGCAGGGTGCCGAGCCAATCCGAAAGCCATGCAGTGCCACGGGCATCGGTCTCGGTCCAGAGCGGGTTGAGGCCTGTGGGCTGCCCGGCTTTGAGCGATGCGTAGCGCCCACCATTGGCGCGGACAGCCATCTCCATACCGAGACGGTAGTCGAAGACGAAGATCCGCGCCCCTGCTCGACGGGCCTGTGTCATGAGGAATGCGGAAAGCACAGACTTACCTGACCCGGGCCGCCCCATTATCAGGGTATGCCCGCTGGTGGGCTCTTTGTCGGGCGAGCCTTGCTCGTGGTAGGAAAACCGATAGGCGCTCTGCTCGGGCGTGGGCAGGTAGGTGATGACCTGACCCCACGGAGTTTTCTCCGCAGGCTTACCAAGCTGAGTTCGATGAAAGGCCGCAAAATCCGCGAAGTTGCGATTGGTGATCGCACTAGCGCGCACGCGCTTCGGCTGGTTGCCGGGATGCTGGCTGAGGTAATGCGCCTTGGCCGCGATCCGCTCGCCAATCATCTTCACGCCTTCGGCGGCGGCCGCGTTGACGATCTCGGCGCTGAGTGTCTGCAATTCGTCCAGCGTGTCACAGAAGAGCGTCACGACCATGTGGTGTTCGCCAAAGCTCTGGCGCTTGGCCTCCAGATCATCGGCGGCGATATCGAGCGCTTCCATCAGCGACAGGGCGGCGTCCTGGCTGGCCTGCATCTGGCGCTTTTGCCGCTTGATGCGTCCCGCCATGAGGTTCGAATTGATCGGCGTGAAGGAATGCGTGACGATCATGTCGACGGGCAGGTTCAGCATGTCGAACATGGTGCAGGAGGTGGCTTCGGAATATTCCCCGATGGTGAAACTCTTCCCAAAGCGATGCCCCACGACGCCTTCAGAGAGCTCGAAGTGATCCCCCTGAAACGTCACCCGGGTATTGGCGACGTTGAAGGAGAGGAAGCCATAGGTATTGGCCGGATAAAGCGGCAATTCTTGGCCGGTATTCAGCGCGCCCAGAAAGCCGATCAACTCGCCGCTTTTGGCTGTTAGCACGCGCGGGTTCAGCTCCGTCAGGCCAGAGAGGAACACGTTCACGGCCTCGCCCAGACGGCGCAGGCGCTTCTCGGTTGCTTCCTTGAGGCGATCCGGTGCGCTTCGGTTCAGGAAGGGCAGGACGCTTTTCGGGGGCGGGCGGTGAATGACCGTGAGCGTCAGGGTCTTGTCGCGCAACCCGCTGGTCTCGAGTTTAGCACGCCAGAGACGGTCGACTTCTTCGGCAAAACTGTCATCGCGCACAGGCTCAAGGTCCGGCGTGATCGCCTTCGAGACCTTGTGGACGTAGTAGCTGAACTCCGGCCCCAGCTGCGCGATGATCCGGGCAAAAAGCGCAGTCACCTTGTCGAGATAGGCATCATCCGTGGTGTAGCTGTTGACTCCGTCGACACGGATGCACTGGAAGAGCTCGTTCACCCGCGTCCGTACGGTGCGGTCATCGACCAAGCTGACGTAAGGAAGCATATACGCGAGGCGGGTTTCGCGCGCATACCAGTCCGGCGTCATGGTGCGGAGATCGAGGGCGTCGTCACGGGCTTCACTAGGGCGCATAGCTGTCCCCGCCATGAATAGAGCGGTTCCGCGTAGGTGGCGTCTCCTGCAGCGCCGTCATCATCACGTCGATGAAGCGCGGGTCCCAATCTGCAGCCTTCCAAAGCACCGGATAGAGCAGGGCGGCCACGCCCAGCACCGCGATGTGCTGGACCCAGACGAACAAGAGCACCGATCCGAAGAGCCAGACCATCGCATACAAGATGGGCAGGCCCAGCAGCTTGGGTGGCCGCACGAGGCCAAGAAAGAGGGGCGAGCGCTCAGCCACCGGCAAAGACCGCGGCAACAATGGTGGGAGCGGCGGCAACACCGGCGATGCCGACAAGGACCCAGAGGGCTTGGCGCAGATCGATGATGTTGAAGAACCAGCTCAAGAAAACGCCCAGAACGGCCAGCGTCGCGATGACAACACCAAGCGGTCCGGTCAGCGCATCGACGATCCCCTGCAACAGGCTCTGGATCGGGGAGAGGTCGATGCTTTGCGCAAGGGCGGGTTCGGCAATGACCAGAAATAGTGCCAGCGAGGCAACAAAAAGGTTTGAAATCTGTCTCATGAATCTGATCCTTCCAATCGGGCCACGACGGCCATGACTCTCGCCACGTGGTTCTGAGTTTCTCGGTAGGGGGGAATGCCGTCGTACTGGCGCACCGCATCCGGTCCGGCGTTGTAGGCTGCGAGGGTGAGCCGCGGATCGCCGAACGTCTCCAGCATCATCGCAAGGTAGCGGGCGGAGCCGTCGAGGTTCTGCAGCGGGTCCCGCGGGTCGACGCCGAGCTCGCGCGCCGTCGCGGGCATCAGCTGGCCAAGGCCAATGGCGCCAGCGCTGGAGACCGCATCCTGCCGATAAGCGCTCTCGATCTCGATATTGGCGCGGTAGAGGGTCAGCCAATCCCGAACAGAGAGGTCGGCGCGGCGCAGGCCGGGATGTCCGGAATAACGAAGCGCAGTGGCCTCGATGGCCGTCAGAACATCGGCGCGAGGCAGTGGGGCAGGCCGAGCAAGGGCTGCAAAACGCAACGCGTCAGGTTCAATAGATGGTTCATCTTCACCGAGGATTGCCAGCTCATCAGCTGCCGACCCCTGTCCGATACCGTCATTGTAGTTGCGGGCAAAGCTGCCCTGAGAGCGAGATGCGGTCAGAGACCCATCGCTCTCCATGAGCAGCACCATTTGCGCAGTGGCGGGACCCGCGAGAAACCAGAAAAGGAGAAGGCTACTTGCTGCTGCCCTTGTCGGTTGCAGCCAGCTTGTGGGTCGTCCGCTGACCTTCTTCGAGCGGCACATCGGCATGAGAGAAGCCAATGCCAAGGAGGAAGGACACCACGCCCGTGATCGTCTTGAATTCGCGGATCTTGATGTCGTTATAGGTTGTCCGGGTGCGGGCAGTGACCAGAAGCTTCTCAACGCCATCGTCAGAGACGACGCGCATGATCCAGACCCCGTAGTAGCTCGGGCCCTTTTTGTGTGCCGACTCCTGGCACAGGATTTCAGCGCTATAGCCACTTTCCACGAGTTCGCGGAAACGTGCTTCCGTAACCACATTTGGTGCTTCGATGTCCCAGTTCATGGCCCGGCTCACGCTTTCTTCAAACGCGCAACGCCCGGGCATTCCCACTTGAAGCCCAGAGTTACGATAGTATATTATAATCCGCAAGATATAATGCGGCAGATACGGCTGTATCTCGGTTACTCAAACTCTAGGCACGGCCATTGGCGTCTATCAAGGAAAATAGGGGTTTCAGAAACCTGCGGTTGAGCCGATGGGTGAACATGCAGGCTGCGGCATTGCTGATGCTCGTTCCGGTCGCAAGCCAGGCCGGATCCTGTCTCGCCCCGGTCCGGCCTTTCGTTCCAAGCGATTCGCAAGCGGCTCGAGATTACGCCGATATCATCCGGCGGGACTTTGAGGTCTATATCGCCGATATTCAGGACTACTTTCGCTGCCTCGAGCTGGAGCGTGCGCGTGCTTTTGAGGAAGCCCGCGAGGTCAGTCAGGACTACGGTCGGTTTCTGGAACTGGTGGGGGATTGATGGGCCTCTGGGCATGCACCAGACTTGCATCCCTTGGAAACCAGACGCCGATAACACCCTCAAATATCTACTTTTTAGATAACAGATTTCATCCGCTAGCGACGTCACAAAAGGTATGTGACGCGTGGCGAAAACAATCAGAACAAATGGCCAGTTGGCGCTCGTCCGTGCGTTGGTTGATGCACGTCAGAATGCGGGTCTCAGCCAGCAGCAGTTGGCGGCCAAGCTCAAACGCCACCAGTCATTTGTGGCGCGTCTTGAAAGCGGCGAGCGTCGTATCGACGTCGTGGAGTTCACGGTTCTGGCGAGGGTCATTGGCTTTGACAAAAATGAAGTCCTGTCGATTGTCGAAGCCGCCACGGAGCCCGACCACAAGATTTGAAAGCAAAGAAATTTTGGGACGCACCGCTTTGTGCGTCCCCATGTGAAGTGAGCTCCTCAACAAAGAGCAGTTAGCCAACATCCCCCAAGCGCGGCATGCGGTGCAAACGAGCACTGCAGTTCGTCACGCTGCAAAATCAGAGCCACAGTGCAGGAAGTCAGTAAACAGTGAACGATGATAAAGGTGAGGGCGTCGCGATCGCAAATCTGATCGGGACCGATGGGTGCAGCATTGTTGGTTGGGTGTATCGCTGGACTTCAGGCGCGCATGCGGTGATGTGGGACGTCCAAGGGCCCCAGCCGGTATCGGAAACCCGTCCGGATCTGACTGAGGAACAGAAGCGGGAAATCGACTTCGATGGTTTGAAGCGGATCGGAAGCGGATAGGCTCCTCAGCTAACCGCCAGTTAGTATTTGATGGTTGGGGTCGGCCGGCATACCGGACATTGGGGTCGCACGCGGCAAATGCGGACTCTGAGCCCGTTCTGTTGGTTCGAATTTCTCGCTGCGCGCAGTCGCAGCAGGAAAATCGCTGCGACGGCATCGTTTACGGTATTGCCGTGCGGCATGAAAACCCGCCGTTCATCCTTCTCGCAGCGATTTTCCGGGCCGTTTTTCAGGTCGGAGGCGCCTAGGGTTTTGTCTGAGAAAAAGCATTGGGCAGGTTTTTTCCTCGAGCGGCCAGCATTGCCGCGGGTTCACAAGTCACTAAATAACCGGCCAAAACTGCCTGGTTAACAAATCCGCGGAAGCTGTTCGCCGACCAACGTGTCGACCAGTCGCGAACCACCGAACAGTGTTTTCATTGTGACTCGTCCCTTGGGACCGTCCCCGGCTGTTCCGATGATCGCGGCATTGCGCCCGGCCTCGGTCGCGCGCATGGCGTCAAGCGCCGCCTGCGCCTCGTCCCCGGGCACGAAAAGCACCAGTGTGCCCTCATTGGCAAGGTAAAGCGGATCGAGACCGAGCACCTCGCAGACTCCTTTCACCTCGGGGCGCAACGGCAGGTCGGTTTCTGCAATCTCGATGCTGACCCCGGCCGCCTCGGCCATCTCGTTGAGCGCCGAGGCCAGCCCGCCGCGCGTCGCATCCCGCGCGGCCCGTGTGCCGGGTGCCGCGGAAAGCACAGCTTCGATCAGGCCATTGAGACTTTGGCAATCGGACCTGATATCCGTGCTCAGGGCCATGTCACCACGGGCGGCGAGGATCGTTGCACCATGATCCCCGAGCACGCCGTTGACCAGCGCCACATCACCGGGCCGGATATTCGCGGCCATGAGGTCGCGCCCGCACGGGATGACGCCAACGCCGGATGTCGTCACGAACACCTTGTCCGCCGCCCCGCGTTCGACCACTTTCGTGTCACCCGTGACAATGCGCACCCCGGCCTTGTCCGCTTCTTCCTGCATCGAGGCCACGATCCGGCGCAGCAGGTCGAATTCGCAGCCCTCTTCGATGATGAAGGCCGCCGAGAGCCAGAGCGGCTTGGCGCCGCCGACAGCCAGGTCGTTGACCGTGCCACAAACGGCGATCTTGCCAATGTCACCGCCGTGAAATTCGGGTGGCGAAACGACAAAGCTGTCGGTTGTAAAGGCAAGCTGCGCGCCCGGCTCGGACAGGGCGCGTGCCGTCAGCCGGGCCTGATCCTCGGAGCCGGGCGGCTGGAAGACATCGGTGAACACCTCTTCGATGAGATCACGCATCGCCTTGCCCCCGCCGCCATGGGCCATGGTCACGCGGTCGCCGCGCAGGCGTGCGGGTTTGGGCGGAGCTGCCATGTTCAATCTGCCGCCTCCACGCTTTCCGCCTCGGTCGCGCCATATTGGTAGTAGGCGGCACAGGCACCTTCGGAACTGACCATCAAGGCGCCCAGCGGCATCTCGGGGGTGCAGCCGGTGCCGTATTGCGGGCAGCCTGTCGGTTTGATCCGCCCGGTCATGACCTGGCCGCAGGCGCAGCCTTCGGGCTCGGCCACGGTCCGGGGCCCGGCGCCATAGCCGACGCCGAATTTCTCTTCGGCGTCAAACGCGCTATAAGCATCCCGGATCCGCAGCCCGCTGGCGTCGATCTCTCCCAGACCGCGCCATTCAAAGGTCGGGCGCGGTTCATAGACATCGGCAATCGCGGCGAGCGACACGGCATTGCCATGCTCGGGCACGACACGCGCATATTGGTTTTCGACCTCGGCGCGCCCGTCGCGGATCTGTTCGAGCACCATCAGCACCGATTGCAAAAGATCCAGCGGCTCGAACCCGGCGACGACGATGGGCTTGCCGCAATCCCGGGCGATGAAATCGTAAGGGTGGGTGCCGATCACCATCGACACATGGCCCGGCCCCACGAAACCATCGAGGACCATATGCGGATCGTCCAGCAGCGCCTTGATCGGCGGCGGTACGGTGATGTGGTTGCAGAACACGCTGAAATTCCCGGTCCCCTCCCGCGCGGCCTGCTGGATGGTCAGCGCGGTGGAGGGTGTCGTGGTCTCGAAGCCCAGCCCGAAAAACACCACCTCGCGGTCGGGGTTGCGGCGGGCGATTTCCAACGCGTCGAGCGGCGAATAGACCATGCGGATATCCGCCCCGTCGGCCTTGGCCTGCATCAGCGATTTCCGCGTTCCGGGCACGCGCATCGCATCGCCAAAGGTGGTAAAGATCACCTGCGCGCGTTCGGCGATTTCCACGCATTCGTCGATCCGGCTCATGGGCAAGACGCAGACCGGACAGCCCGGACCATGGATGAACTCGATCCCCGCAGGTGTCAGACGATCCAGCCCGTAGCGGAAAATCGCGTGGGTATGGCCGCCGCAGATTTCCATGATGTGGACGGGCTTTTCCCGGGTTGCGCCGATCTCGTCGACAATTTCGGTGATGGCGCGCAGCACGCCCCGGGCGGCCACCGGATCGCGGAATTCCTCGACATATCTCATTGCGCGCCCTCCGTCAGGCCGGCGGTCTGCCGTCCAACTGCGGCGGCGCCTTCGGCCATCGCCTCGAGCGTTTCCTGCGCTTCGCCCAGGCCCCGCAGCGCCTCCAGCGTCTTGGCCGCCTCATCGGCGTCGATCACGCTCATGGCAAAGCCCACATGGATCAGCGCCCATTCCCCAACCAGCGCCTGCAGATCGGCCGTTGCGATACAGGCCAGCGACACTTCGCGTTTCACACCTGAAATATCCGCCATGGCCATGAGCCGGTCGGCATCGGTGATCTCGATAATCTGTCCCGGAATTCCCAGACACATGGTTCAGTCCTTCTCTTCTGCAGTGGCGGATTTGCCGGGTTGCTGCACGCCGTAGCGGTCCAGCTTGGAGCGCAGCCCGACGCGGCTCAGGCCCAGTTCATCGGCGGCGCGGCTCTTGTTCCATTTCAGGCGGGTCAGGGTTTCGCGCAGGATGCGGGCCTCGATCGCCTCGACCCGGTCTTTCAGCGTGCCCTCGGCGGCCAGAACATCGGCCTCGCCCGGATCCGGCCGGGCTGTGACCGACGGGTCGGCCTGCAGGATGTGGCGCGAGATCAGCTCGGGCCCCAGTTCCGGTTCCTGCGCCAGGATCAGCATGCGGGTCAGCTCGTTGCCCAGCTCCGGCAGGTTGCCGGGCCAGTCGTAATTGCCCAGGAACTCCAGCGCCAGATTGGTCACCCCCTTGACTGGCTTGCTATGTTCCGACGCCAGATCGCTCAGGATATGTTGCGTCAGGATCTCGAGGTCGACCATCCGCGCGCGCAGCGGCGGCAGGGCAAGCTCGGTCGCGGAAAGTGCGTAGAACAGGTCCTTTCGGAACGTCCCTTGCATCATCGAACCGGCAAGATCGCTATGGCTGCCCGCCATCAGGCGGGTGTTTGTGGTCAGCGTTTCAGTGCCGCCGACCGGCTCGAAGCTTCCTTCCGTGGCCACCCGCAAGAGGATCAGCTGCATCTGCGGGCTGAGCGTATCGACGCCATTGAGAAACAGCGTTCCGCGCGACGCCTTTTGCAGCAATCCGATGCGATTGCCGGGCGACCCGGCGACAGCGCCCTTCTTCGCGCCCAGAAGTTCCACCATGAAAACGTCATCGGGCAGGCCGGCGCAGTTGATCTCGTAATAGGATTGGTCCGAGCGCAACGAGGCGTAATGCATGGCGCGCGCCATGGCGTCCTTGCCCGTGCCCGGCTCTCCGGTCAGCAGCACCGGGACGTCAAAGCTTGCCACCTGCCGGGCCAGGTCCACCGTGGCATTCATCGGCGAATTGGCCGAGCGCAGGATGCGTTCAAAGCCGAACCCCTCGCGCAGCGCCCGGCGGCGCGTTTCAATCTTGTTCTCGGCGGTCTTGCCCATGAACCGCATTTCCAGCGACAACCGATCATGCTCGCGGCTGAGCTGGAACAGCTGTGCGGCGTTCTTGGCGGCCATGACCAGTTGATCGGGATGCCATGGCTTGGTCAGGAACTGGTAGATTCCCGCCTCGTTGATGGCGGCGATCATGTCATTGGTTTCGGTATAGCCGGTGATGATGATGCGCACGGTTTCCGGCCAGCGTTCCCGCACCTCGACCAGAAACTCCACCCCGGTCTTGCCCGGCATCCGATGGTCGCAAAAGATCGCCTGAACGAAGTTTTCCTCCATCAGACGCATCGCCTCGTCGGCATTCGGCGCGGTCAGGCATTCGAAATCATCCTCCAAAGCCATGCGCATCGCGGCGAGCGAATGCTCTTCGTCATCGACAAGAAGCAGGGTGGGCAGGATGGTCATTGCGCCGCCTCGGGCGCGGTCTTGTCCGCCAGCTGCCGGTGCAGCCAGTCGATCCAGCCCTGCATCCCCTCGCCGGTGCGGGCCGAGACGCGCAGGATCTCGATACCCGGATTCACCCGCCGCAGATTGGCCTCGTAGAGGTCCAGATCCACGTCGCAATGGGGGGCAAGGTCGGTCTTGTTGAGGATGGCAAGCCGCGCCGCGGTGAACATGTCGGGGTATTTCAACGGCTTGTCCTCACCTTCGGTGACCGACAGGATGGCAACCTTGCCATCCTCGCCCAGATCGAAGGCGGCGGGGCACACGAGATTGCCGACATTCTCGATGAACAGCAGGCTGCCCGGCGCAAGGTCGAGATGCTCCATCGCATGGCCCACCATATGCCCGTCCAGATGACAGCCCTTGCCGGTGTTGACCTGAACGGCAGGCGCGCCGGTGGCGCGGATACGGTCGGCATCGTTCTGGGTCTGCTGGTCGCCCTCGATCACGCCAAGCGGTTGGTCGCCCAGCGCCTCAATCGTCTTGCACAGGAGCGTTGTCTTGCCTGATCCCGGTGAGGACACGAGGTTCACCGCCAGGATGCCCCCGGCGGCGAATGCGGCGCGATTGGCCGCGGCAAAGCTGTCGTTCTTGGCCAGGATATCGGTTTCGATCTCGATCAGCCGGTCCTGCGACATGCCGGGCACCTCGGTGCCTGCGGGGCCCTGGCCATAATGGTGGTGATCATCATGATGGTGGTGATGCCCGTGCGCGTGGCTATGATCATGCGCATGCTCGTGGTCATGCACCTTGGTTTCCCCGTCTCCGCATCCGCAAACTGTACACATTTCAGGCGACCTCCAGATCCTTTATTCTCATTTCGTCCCCGCCCTGCGGCATGAGCTTTCCGCCGCCGCAATCTGGGCATGGGTCGAGGCGGTTGTCGATTTCCACCTCTTTCATGCAATCATAGCACAAGGCCCGCCCGGGCAGGTCGAACGTGATCAATTCCGCACCTTCGGCCACCGATCCACGCATGACCACGTCAAAGGCGAAATGGAGCGCGTCGGTTTCGACCCCGGCAAAACGGCCGATCTCAACCCGGACACGCTTGATCCGCGATACGTTATGAGCGCGGGCCTGATCCTCGATCACACGGCGCATGCCCTCGCAAAGCGACATCTCATGCATGGGCGGCCTCGCGCGGTGCGGCGGGTTCTACGGACACCGGACTACAGGGATCGAGGATCGACAGTAGCAGCGGGGCAAGCGCCTCGGCCCCGATTTTCGGCACCGTGGCAAGCGTGTGCTGCAACGCCCCATCCGGAGCAAGCAGATGATCGGTCGGTATGATGCGCTCCAACGCGGCAACTCGGCCTTTGTCCACCCGGGCCGTCACGCCATAAAATCCGCGTGCGGCGGGCACGACGGCCTGTCCTGGGTCAAACTGGGACGGCGCAAGTGTGCCGTCAAGGCAGGCTTCCAGATCGAACGCCACCGCCGCCGCCGACCAGAGCGGCCCGCGCCCGATCTCTGCCTCAATCCCGCGCAGAACGGGGTGTTCGGCATGCCGACCGGCCACCGAATTTTCCTGCGCGCCCGCGTCGAAAACCGTTTCGGGCGTGGAGACGGGCAATGCCGGTCGGCAGGCTTCGCCCGAGGCAAAGAGCCGCGCGATGGCGCGCAGGACAGGCGCCACGCCGTCCGGTGTTTCCAGAAAGGCGCGGAATCCCGCATATGTGTCAGGCAGTCGGCGCGCGGGGCCGAACACCGCCCCGCGCAGCGCCGCAGCGTCTGCCATCCAATCGCGGGGCAAAGCGATTGCCGGGATGGACAGAAGGCCGGGCCATTTCAGGCACAGTTTGAGCACGTGGTCACGCAGGATTTCCGCGCGCAAGGCCGCTTGCCAGCCGGGTTGCAGTGGCAGACCAAAGGCCGCCCGCGCCGCTGTGCCCTGCGCCACGCGGCACAGGTTGAACAGGCGCGGCAGCAGCTCGGCCGCCTCCTCCACCGGTTTGCCCACCACCAAGCGGTCCACCGGTAGCGCCGGTGCGGGTGCAACGCGAAGTGCGGGATATGTGGCGGCGGCCACCATCGCTCAGGCGGACTCCGCCAGACCGCCGGAAATCACCGCCCGACGCGTCGGCGCGTCGCTCAGGACCGGCGGTTCATCGGCATCCGCGGGCGGGGTCAGCTCGGCCTCACGCGCGGCGCGGATATCGGCGGCGCGGTCGCTTTCGGCGCGGTTCTTTTCGTCGAACAGCGCGACCATGATCGCGCGGGCGACCTCCTTGGCCTGCATTTGCGAGGTGAACTCGCCCATCGGCGAAAACAGCGAACAGGCCTTGTATCCGCCGATCATCTCGCGGGTGTTGTGGATGAATTCATACTCGCCCGAGGGAAACGACAGCAGCTCTTTGGCACCGGGCTCCAGCCCCGACCAATCCTCACCCTCACCGGGAAGCTGCACGAGGTTCATGAACCACGGTGAGATCAGAACGCCCAGCGGACGGCCATCGACCATGCGAAACCCCACCGCCTCGACGCTGAGCAGCTTGTTGACCATGGGCACATCGCGCATCTTGGCGTGCCAGATCTCGCGGAAATCGGCCACCAGCCGCGCGGTCAACGCATCGAGCCTGGCAACCTCGGTCGCGTCCCGCGCGCCCGGGTCTTCCAGCACCATGAACTGTTCCCGGGGCGCGCTGCAATTCGGGCAGGACCAATCCTGAGGCAGATCGACGAAGGCCGTGCCGGGATCGACCTGACGGTAGTCGTCGCCTTCGGCTGGGTCGTAGGGCGTCCAGCAAATCTTGCATTCCATGATGGCTTGCGGGCTGATCTTGTCGCTCGCACCCAGAAAGCTGCCCTCGAACCCGCCGCTCATTGGATCGCCTCCAGCACCTGAACCAGCCTTTTGGCGCTGTCGGCCAGATCCTCGGGCGCGGCGCAGGCGACCTCGGGCACGGTGGTGACCTCGAACGTATCGAGGATCAGCGTGTCCTGCGAGTTGAAGAACTGCACCCGCCAGACATGCGGGATGGCCGTCGCCGTGATACGGCAATTGCCATAGCCGCGCGACAGCATCGTCACCGCGCCTTCGCCCACAGCCGTGTCCAGCCAGGCAAGGTCTTCCTCGGTATGGGGCAGCAGCGACAGGTTGATGACATGCAGCGGCGCATCGGCGTCGAAGCTTGCGGATTTGTCGGCCAGTTCAACCAGCAAGGGCGGCGCATTGACCACGCCGGGCGCGCGCGCGGTGTCGGACCCGCCCGCGGCCCGATGCGGTGCAAACGCGTTGTCTGTGATGCAGCCGGGCACGGCGGCCACTTCGATCCGGTCGGCCTCGGCGCTTTTCAGCATCCAGATCCCGGCAAAGACGCTTTCCTGCGCCGCGATCGCGGGAATGGCGCGGATCTTGGCGGCCACTTCGCCGCTGCCCAGCGTTTCGGCGATCAAGGCCTGGTTGGCGGCGTCGAGCGATCCGAGATCGAAGCGCGCCGTGCCCCCCGCGCCGCTGATCCGGGACGCGGCGGCGGCCACATCCTGCAAGAGATCGAGCGCCTCGGACAGGTCGTTCTCGGCCAGCGGTTCGATATCGGGGATGCGCGGCGCATAGGTGCGCATATCCTGCGGCAGCGGCATGTATTCCAGCGTCTCGTCCTGCTGGTCCAGCGGTTGCGAGCCGGGGCCGAACCCGGTGGGGGGCATCATGAAAGGGTTGGTCATGCGCATCGGTCCTTATTCAGCAGCGACGGGAAGCGAGAGAATCTGCGTGATCCGCTCGACATAGTCTGACCAGTCGCGGACTTTCGGAATGCCGGCGATGGCCTGACCGTCGCGATAGAAAATCAGGCTGGGGGTCTTGAACACCTTGGCCGCCTCGCGCAATTCCGATTCCACCATGTCCCCGGCAACGGCACAATCGAACCGGCCCTGAAACGCCTGGTGCAATTCCGGCAGGATCACCGCGACATCCGGTGTCTCAAGGTTGCGCGCCACGTCGCCGGGCACAAAGATCACATGCACGCCCGGCGCACCGGTAAAGTCCGCAACCTCGGCCATTGTTTCAAGCTGCGGATAGCCGAATTCCGACGTCAGTCTGGTAATCAGCGGATGGGTCATCATCGTCTCCTCAACCTGTTGTGCGACCGGCATCCAGCGCGGCCTGAAGATGGGCGGGCAGTTGCGGCCCGCGTTCCACGATATCGTCAAAGGCATCGCCCGCATCGCCGCCCCGCATCACCGCGCGCAACCCGTCGAGCGCCGCGGAGATTTTGCGGGCTTCGTCGGTGGAAATCACCTCGCGCGCGGAGCCGAGAAAGGTCAGCACCCAGTCGCCCACAGTTGCGCCCGGGGTCAGCGACAGGTCGATCACCTGCGTCCGGTCCCCGTCGCGCACGGTGGCGGCGATACCGTCGATCGCGGTGATCTGCATGGGGATGCCGACGCACATGCGATCACGCGCCGCGCGGGAAAAAGCGGTCATCGCCGAACCGGCAGGCTTCGTCCTCGGCGGGGCGCCCGGCCTCATAGGCCTCCTGCATGATCGACGGATCGGCCAGCAGGTCGCTTTGGGTGCGCCCGGGTTTCGCGATGATCCCGAGCTGCGCCAGCCGCGTCAGGGCGACATGGACCGCCGGTTCGATCTGGGCCGCCACAACCTCGCGCAGCCCGCCGCCGTAATCCTCCAGCTCTTCGGGCTGACAGCCGATCAGCAGCAGCGTGTCCGGGCAATAGCCCATCAGCTGCGCCGTCGCGATCACGTCCTGAAATCCGGTCTGATGCAGGGACATCTTCTTGGCCCCCATGAAACGCGGAACCTCGTCGCCCTTGACCACCTTGAGCGTGCCCGGCGCCAGCCCGTAATCCACCGCGTCGAACACGATCAGCGTGTCCGCCTGTTCCAGAAATGGCAGAAGGTAAAGCCCCTGCGTCCCGCCATCGAGCAAGGTGACCGCGTCGGGCAAGGCCCAGTTCCGGCCCAGATGCTCGACGCAGCGCACGCCAAAGCCCTCGTCCGCCCACAGCACATTGCCAATTCCCATGACCAGCACGTTCGCCGTCATACGCTCCTCCCAGACCGTTTGGCGGAAAGTGCCTATCCACTTTCCCGTTTTAAAAAGACTACTTTACCATCTCTGGCCAGGCACATAAAATTCTCGAGTATCTTGAAAATAAGATAAGCCGCTGAAACAAAAACGTATTCTACGGCATGCTGAAAAGTGTAGTAGCTCGAAATGATAATAAGGATTTCAGTTACCTGAAATATCGGCAAGATCTTGACCACAAAGTAACGGGCGCCGAGGCGCCCGCCACCTTGATTCCGAGGGCACAGGCCGGTCAGTCCGGGCGATCATCCTTGAAGGTGCGGTGCCCGGAAATCATCGTCGAGACGATGGATTGGCGGCTCATGATGTCTTCGCGGATGGCCACGTAGATATGGATGATCATGAAGATCACGATGAACCACATGCCAAGATGGTGATATGTGTGCAGATAATGCGGGTTGTTGCCGACCAGGGTAAAGACCCAGCCGAACAGACCGTATAGCACACTCTCCTTGCCCAGCCCTTCGGAATAGAGCGCCAGACCGGTGACGATCATGAAGCTCATCCCGACGGTCATGAACATGAACATGGCAAGCTGTGCCAGCGGGTTGTGCCCGACATATTTCTTGGGCTCGCGTTCCAGGAACAGATACCAGCGGATCTCGAAGAACAGTTCCGACCACCAATGCCGGTTGAGCAGCGGCAGATAGAACAGTTGCTTTGAGTGGTGATTGCCCACCAGCGCCCAGTAGATTCGCCCGGCAAAGCCGATGGCCAGGATCCACCCGGCAGCGAAATGGGCAAAGCGGATATAGCCAAAGACGAATTGATGCGTGGCCTCGGCGATCTGCATCGATGGCGGGGGCGCACCGATGAAATATCCGGTGATCACCAGGACAAAGATTGCCGCCGCGTTGATCCAGTGCCACAGCCGCACCGGTGCCTCGTAGACATAGACCGAGGTGCGCTTGCGGATGCTGTCGATATCCTCGGCTGTGGCATCCCCGGTCAGCGTGGCGGTGGGAAGGGTCTCCACGCCCGGCTCGGGTTTATGGATGGAGGACTCGGTCATGCCGTCACCCTGCGATCAGGGCAAGACCACCTGCCGAAACGGCAAGGCCCATCCCCCCTTGAAGCAGCCGGGCAAAGCGCCCCGACGCAACAGAGCGCGCAAGCGCGATCCCGACCAGATGCAAGCCTGCAGTCGCGGCCAGGAACCCAGCCAGGTAGAGGACGGCATTGCCCGACGCCTCGGTTGCATGGGCATGGCCGTGGCAGGCGGCAAAGCCTGCGATGGCCGCGAGGGTCAACCCGCTTGCCATGGGGGATTGCTGCGGGCGGGCAAAGACCGTCAGCAGGCCGAATACCAGAACCGACAAGGTGATCCAGGTTTCCACCATGGGCACAGCGACGCCAGCCCAGGACAGGCCGGCACCGGCAGCCATCGCGGCCAGGAACGCAACCGCCCCCGCCCACACCCGCTGCGGCAGGGCAAAGCCCGACCACAGGCCCACGGCCACCATGGCCAGCAAGTGATCAAGACCAAAGACAGGATGCGTCAACCCCGCCACCAGGCCCGAGGTGCTCCCATGACCCGTATGTGCCATGGCCGGTCCGGCGGCCAGGATTGCTGCAGCTGCGATTGCGAGTTTCTTCATGGTTTTCCCCTCCTCAGCGAATTTTGACTTCGGTCAGCTCGTCGCCATCCGGCGACATGACATGGGTCGAACAGGCAAGACAGGGGTCGAAACTGTGCAGCGTGCGCAGAATCTCGACCGGTTCTTCGGGCCGCTCCATCTTGGTGTTCATCAGGCTCGCCTCGAAGGCACCGATATTGCCCTGGCTGTCGCGCGGGCTGCCGTTCCAGGTTGTGGGCACGACGCATTGATAATTCTCGATGCGCCCGTCCTTGATCCGCACCCAGTGCCCGAGGGCTCCGCGCGGCGCTTCGGTCATGCCAACGCCTTTGGCCTCTTTGGGCCATGTGCTGGGGTCCCATTTCGCGACATTGGCGGTGCTTTCGTCGCCGTTCTTGATATTGGTCACCAGCTTGTCGAAGAAATGCTTCTGCAAGCGCCCGCAATACTCGCTCTCCAGCGCCCGTGCTGCGGTGCGCCCGAGTGTCGAGAACAGCGCCTCGGTGGGCAGGTCCATCGTCCGCAAGAGGCCGGTGACCTGTTCGGTGATGTCCTCGTGCCCCTTGGCATAGCCCACGATATAGCGCGCCAGTGGCCCTACCTCCATCGCGTTGCCGCGCCAGCGCGGCGCCTTGATCCAGGAATACTTCGCGCCTTCGTCGATCTGCTCGATATTCGTGCGGCTGCCCTTGAGGTTGGGGCCCAGCTCGAACCGGGCCTCGGTCACGCCATCCCAGGGGTGCAGTCCTTTGCCCGGCTCGCCATATTCGTACCACGAGTGGTCCACGAATTCCTGGATTTGCTCAGGGTCGCGCACATCGACATCATGCACCGTCGTCAGATCGCCGCCGATGATGGCCCCGCGCGGCAGGTGCATCTGCTCGGGCGAGAAATCGTTGGGATTTTCGGGAATGTCGCCATAGGCCAGACAGGCCTGCGAAGACAGCCCCCCGCCATAGAGCCAGTTGCGGTAGAAGCCGCCAATGGCCACGACGTCGGGCAGATAGACGTTCTTGTTGAATTCGATGCATTTGTCGATGATGGAGCTGACCATGTTCAGCCGCTCCATGTTGATCGCACCGACCGCGCCGGTGGAATGCACGTTGATCGGACAGGGCACCCCGCCCACCAGCCAGTTGGGATGCGGGTTCTTGCCGCCAAAGATCGTGTGGATTTTCACGATCTCTTTTTGCAGGTCCAGCGCTTCAAGATAGTGGGTGGTGGCCATCAGGTCCGCCTCGGGCGGCAACAGATAGGCCGGGTTGTCCCAATAGCCGTTCTTGAACAGCCCCAGCTGGCCGCTTTCGACGAATTGCTTCAGGCGGTTCTGCACATCGCGGAAATAACCCGGGCTCGACAGCGGATGGCTCGGCGAAACCGCCTGCTGCAATTCGCTCGTCGCCTTGGGATCGGCGCGCAGGGCATTCACAGGGTTGACCCAGTCCAGCGCATGCAGGTGATAGAAATGCACGATATGGTCATGGATCTCCAGGTTGAGCTGCATGATGTTGCGGATCGAGTTGGCATTGTCGGGGATCTCGATCCCCAACGCATCCTCGACCGCGCGCACCGAGGTGAGCGCATGGGTCCCGGTGCAGACGCCGCAGATGCGTTCGGTAAAGGCCCAGGCGTCGCGCGGGTCGCGGCCCTTGAGGATCACCTCCAGCCCGCGCCACATGGTGCCTGTGGAGACCGCGTTGCGGATGATGCCCTCGTCATCGACATTCACTTCGCAGCGCATATGCCCTTCGATACGGGTCACGGGATCGACCACGATGCGCTGGCCACTGTCGTCAAGGTTGAAGCCGTTGGGTGTCTGAACAGCCATGCTCAGGCCTCCTCATTGGTTTTGGTTGGGGATTTCTGCGCCTTGTTCTGGGCAGCTTTGAGCGCGGTGATCGCCGCGTGGATGGCAACCCCGCCACCCACAACACCAGCCGCCGCCATGCCGACCTTGTCGGCGTTCGCCTTGACCCCGAACTGGGTCAGGTCGGTGACGCGATCATAAAACGTGCCCTGGTCCCAGAACCCGTCCTCGGAACAGCCGATACAGCCATGACCCGACTGGATCGGGAATGAGACCCCCTCGTTCCAGCGCACGGTCGAACAGGCGTTATAGGTCGTCGGCCCCTTGCAGCCCATCTTGTAAAGACAATAGCCCTTGCGCGCGTTCTCGTCGTCCCACGCCTCGACGAACTGACCCGCGTCGAAATGCGGCCGACGATAGCACTTGTCATGGATACGCTGACCGTAAAACATCGCCGGCCGACCCTGCCGGTCCAGTTCCGGCAAGCGGTCAAAGGTCAGCATATAGGTGATCACCCCGGTCATGACTTCGGCGATGGGCGGGCAGCCCGGCACCTTTATGATCGGCTTGTCGGTGATGACCTTGTGAACCGGCGTAGCCTGTGTCGGGTTGGGCTTGGCCGCCTGCACACAGCCATAGGATGCACAGGCCCCCCAGCTGATGATCGCCTTGGCATCCTTGGCGGCATATTTCAGCTTTTCGACAAAGGGCTTGCCGCCAGAGATGCAGAACATGCCGTCTTCGTTCAGCGGCGGGTTGCCTTCGACCGCCAGGATATACTGACCCTTGTAGCGCTCGATTGTATCCTTCATCGCCGCCTCGGCGGCATGGCCTGCGGCCGCCATCAGCGTGTCGTCGTAATCAAGGCTGATCATAGACAGCACCACGTCCTTGGCCAGAGGGTGGGCCGACCGGATGAAGGATTCCGAACAGCAGGTGCATTCCAGCCCATGCACCCAGATCACCGGCGTGCGTGGCTTGGTCTCCATCGCGTGGGCGATCTTGGGCACAAAGGCCGGGCCAAGGCCCAGAGCACTGGCCGTCAGCGCGCAGTATTTCATGAAACTGCGCCGGGTGATCCCCTGGCTGCGCATCACGTCATAGAAGGTTTCGATCTGGCTCAAGGTATCTCTCCCTGCTTGTCCCCGTGCGCGGTGTGCCATTGCACACAACACTTCAGGATGCAGGATTTCAGGAACGCACCGGCGTGGCAAAGCTTTCACGCAAAATCTGCAGCCTGGGTTTTCCAATTTACTTTCAGGAGGTTAGTTAGCTTAGGCCAGACTCGGACCGGCAAGACGGCAACCAACTTTGGCCGGCGGTGGTCACCGTTTAACCGTCCCCGGCAGATGCCAGGCCGCAGCAATGACCGCCTGGCCAAGGGCCAGACCGCCATCGTTGACCGGGGTCACGCTGTGGGTCAAAACGGGCAACCCATCCAGCGCCTGCAGCGTCAAACGCAGCAAAAGGGCGTTTTGAAAACAGCCACCGCTTAGGGCCACTGCCTGCGCGGCGCCACTGTCTATCAAGGCGCGGGCCGGCGCGGCGAAGGCCTCTGCCAACCAGATATGAAACGCCAGCGCGATCTGCCCCGGTGTCGTCCCGGCCACCATCGCCGCTGCCACATCGTGCATCATCACAGCGGTGTCGATTTCGCCATTCGTGACAGCCATTTGATCAAAGGACACTGCGGCACCATCAGCTTCGGCACGCAGGGCCGCAGCCTCCAGGCGCATGGCAAACTCGCCCTCAAAGCTCTGCGCCGACGTGTCTTGGAACACCAGCGCGGCCACGGCATCAAAAAGCCGCCCAGCCGAGGAAGATAGAGGGGCATTTATGCCCTTGGCCACCGCGTTCCTGAGCATATCAACCGGTTTGTCTGCCAGCAGCCAACCAATCGTTTCATCCGCAAACGGCCCCCGTGTCAGCCGCGCAAGAAGGTTGCGCCAGGGCTCGCGGTTGGCCGCATCGCCGCCAATCAGCGGCGCGGGGTCCAGCCAGGCACGTCGCTCATACCCGTGATAGTCGCCCAGCAGCACTTCGCCGCCCCAGACCGTGCCATCCGGGCCAAGCCCCAACCCGTCAAGGATGATCCCAGCCACCTTGCCCCCGTCCAGCGGCCAGCCGTTCTCGGCCAGACATGACGCCAGATGCGCGTGGTGATGCTGCACCTCGACCAGCGTCAGCCCCTCGGCCCCGGCCCGGTCCGCACCGTGGCGGCTGGCGCGGAAATCGGGATGCGAATCCACCGCCACGACCCGCGGTGCGTGATCGAAGAGCGCGGCATAATCCGCATCGGCCTGCAAAAACGCGTCATAGGTCAGCGCCTCATCCAGCTCGCCCAGATGATGCCCCAAGAGCGCCTGTCCGTTCTTCACCAGGCAGAGCGCCGATTTCATCTGCCCGCCATAGGCCACGACCTGCGGCGCATCATCGAACCCCGGCGGCAGGGGCAGCGTGCCTGGCACCCGCCCGCGCGCGCGACGCAGCACCATCGGCGGCTCGGCCCGCTCCACGCTGTCATCCAGCCTGCGGGCGATGTCACGGTCATGCATCAAAAAGCCATCGGCAAAGCCCGCCAGTTTCTCGCGCGCCTCGTCATTGCCGATCACCTGTGGCTCGCCCGAGAGGTTGCCCGAGGTCATAACCAGCGGCCCTTGAAAGGCGTCCAGCAACAGGTGATGCAAGGGCGTATAGGGCAGCATCCAGCCCAGCGTCGACATGCCCGGCGCTATCCCCTTGGACATCTTCGCGGCCTCCACCAAGACAATCGGCGCCGCAGGGTCATGTAGCAAAGCTGCGTCCGCCTCTGACAGCTGCGCAAACCGGCGGATCATCTCCAGAGTTCCCATCAGGGCAAGGGGCTTTGACGGTCTGCGCTTGCGCGCGCGCAAGAGCGCCACGGCCTCGGCGTTCAGCGCATCGCAGGACAGGTGAAACCCGCCCAGCCCCTTGATTGCCAGGATCTTGCCGTCGCGCAGCATTTGCGCCGCCTCGGCGATCCCGCCCGATGGCTCCAGCCAAACGCGCGGCCCGCAAGCCGCGCAGGCCACCGGCTGTGCATGAAAGCGCCGGTCGGCCGGGTCGGCATATTCGCGGGCGCAATCGGCGCACATCTCGAAACCTGCCATCGTCGTGCGCGCGCGGTCATAAGGCAGGCCGCGCAGGATCGTGAAGCGTGGCCCGCAATGGGTGCAATTGGTAAAGGCATAGCTGCGGCGGCGCGGATCCTGCCCCCGGATATCGTCAAGGCAATCGGCACAGGTGGCGGCATCCGGCGTCACCCGCGTTTCGGCGCCCGCGCCCCGGCTTGCCGCGATCTCGAATCTGGCGGGGGCGTCGGCAAAGCGATGCGCGCGGGTCTCGACCGCATCGACCCGGGCCAGCGGCGGTGCCTCGGATGCGATGGCCGCCACAAAGGCGTCGATCTGCGCGCCACAGCCGTGGATCAGCACGCCCTCGGGATCGTTGAGAACCTCTCCGCAGATGTCGAAACGCTGCGCAAGCTGCCAGACAAAAGGACGAAACCCCACGCCCTGCACCTGGCCCCGCACCCGGATCCGCAGGCCGCGCATCAATGCACCGTGCACACCATGCAGGGATCGAAGCTGCGCACGATATGCTGCACCGACAGCGGCGTGTCTTCATCCGCGCCCACAGGCGCGCCCTCTAGCGCAGCCTCAACCGGGCCGGGCGTGCCGTTTGCATCGCGCGGGCTGAAATTCCAGGTGGTGGGGGCCACGATCTGGTAGTTGCTGACCTTGCCGTCTCTGATCGTGATCCAGTGCCCCAAGGCGCCCCGGGCCGCCTCGACCAGACCCTCGCCACTGCCGTCGGCAGGCAGGCTGATGTCCTCCATGAAACGTTCTTCGGGGCGCAGCGCCGCGACCCAGTCTTCCAACAAGAGTTGCGTGCGGGCGATCTCAAGCAGACGCCCGGCGACGCGGGCGCGGATATTCGATCCGTCACGGACCAGATCAAGCGCTGCGGGATGCCCGTCGACCACCTGACGCGCCAAGGCCCCGGTTTCAACGGTGCGCCCGTCCAGGCGTGGTGCCTTGCACCAGCTGTAACCGGGCTCGGTCATATCCTCGTCCGGATCGGTATTGCCCTGCGCGGGATGCGCCGTCTCGCCCAGCATCCAGCTATGGCTGATATCCTCGCGGATTTGTGCGCTGTCCACCGGGCGCAGCGTGCCATCTTCCCACACGCCCGGCGCCAGCGCCCGCCCCTCGGCCAGCGGATAGGCCCCGAAGGACAGGTAGCGTCCCGGCCCGGGGCCCAGGCCCGCAAGGTCCAGATCCGCCGCGATTTCCATGAACAGACCGGCATCGCCGCGATCCCAGCCGGTCACCGCCGCCGCGCTCTCTAGCCTGGCGAACGCTTCGACAGGCGCGCCAAACAGCACGTTTTCCAGATATCGGCGAAACGCGGCCAGCGTGCTTTGCATCCGGATGCGATCGCGCGCGGTGGGGGCATGGGTCACGCCACCGGGCTGAATGGCCAGCGTATGCGGCCATTTTCCGCCCAGCAGCCCGACGATATGCAAAACCTGCGCCCGCGCCGCGACGCAGCTGCGCACGGCAGAGCCATCCATCGCGGTAAAGCGGCTCACGGCCCGCGCATGCCAGGTCCGCGGCTCATAGGCCATGCGGGCGAAATCGGCGCAGAAGAACAGGTTGAAATGGGTCAGGTGATCACAAATGTTTTCGACCCCGTGCAGGATCGCGGCGGCCAGCGCCCCTTGCGGTGCCGGTTGCCGCCCGGCCAGCGCCCCGAGCGCCATCGAAGACGCGGCGGATTGGCTGATCGAACAGATGCCGCAGATCCGCGGCGTGATGGTCAGCGCATCCATCGGCGCTTTGCCGATCATCATCATCTCGAAGCCGCGAAACATCGGCGAATTGGCAAAGGCCTGCGCGACCTTTCCATTCTTGACGTCAAGCCGGATCTCAAGGTCACCCTCGACGCGATTGAATGGCCCGACAAGCAGGCTGCGCTCGGTCATTTCCTGCCCTCGCGCAGCGTCGGCGCAATGCGCACCCGATCCGACACCGCGTTCTCGGCAAGCCGCTTTGGCGTTGCCGCTTTGGAGAGAGAGGCCAGCGCCATGAACCAGGCCTTGGGCATGTCCGATGGCAGGCCAACGGGGATTCCGGCGAATTTCGGGGTTTGGGTGAAGGGGTGATGTGGTTCCTCGAACTCGGGCGCGGTGCAGTTGATGCAGGCATAGCCAGCCTTGGTGCAGGAACTACCGCCATTCCAGCCGCGAATGTTGCAATCGCCCACCGCCTGTGTGCCGACGCAGCCCAGATGCTCCATCATGCAGCCCATCTGCCCCGGCTTTTCGGCGCTTGCCTTGTATTCGTAGAATTCGTTTTTCGGACAGGCGTGATGCACCAGGTTCTCGGCATAGAACAGGGGACGGTTCAGCCGGTCCAGATCGTCCTGCCGCAACGCCTCAGCCGCAATCAGCAGGAGCGTTTCCGTCACCCAGTCCGGGTGCGTCGGGCAACCTGCCACATTGATCACCGGCAATCCGGCGCGCCCGCGAAACTCAGCGGCCAGCGCCCCGCCGGGATAGGAACCGTCATATTGCAAACCGATGGCACCAGAGGGATTGCCCCCCGCCGATGTCATGCCGCCATAGGTCGCGCAGGTGCCCACGGCGACCACATGCGCCGCCCGGGGCGCAAGCGTGGTGACCCAATCCAGCATCGACCGCCCGGTGCCCGACAGCATCTGGAACGTGCCGGTGCCCTTGGGCCCGGTCAGGATCGAGCCTTCAACGCAGAGAATGTCCAACGGCACCGACCCGTCCTCGATCTGCGACAGCAGCGCTCGCACCTCGCTACCGGTCTGTTCGGACAAGGCCGGGTGCCACAGGAAATTCAGCCCGGCATCGGCCAGAAGATCGAATACACCCGGGTTTTCCGCACAAAGCAGCGACATCGTACACCCACCACAACCTGCCGCCTGCAGCCAAAGAATGTTCATTCAACCTCCTCCGTCGGCAAGTGCAATTCAAAGCAGCAACCCTCGGGCCCTGATGCCGCCAGAACCAGAGATCCCCCCTGTTCCTCTGCGATCTTGTGGGAGATCGACAAGCCGAGGCCGGTGCCCTTGCCCACCGGTTTCGTCGTGAAGAACGGGTCGAAGACCGATGCGGCTATGTCGTCGGGGATGCCCGGGCCATTGTCGATGACCTGCAGGACGATGGCGTCGCCGCGCTCTTCGATACAGAGCCTGAGCGCGGGCCTCTCGGTCTCTGACAGCGCGTCGACCGCATTCTGCACGAGGTTCATAACGATCTGCTGCACATGGCCCGGATTGCCCCGCACCCTCCGGCCCGAGAGGTCGGCAAAGGAAATCTCCATTCGCGCCTTGCTTGCACGCACCACCCAGTCCGCAGCGGTGCGCGTAGTGGTCATCAAATCAAAGCTTACCGGTTCACTGGCGCCTTCCGCGCTGAGACGTCGAAGATCCTCGACAATGTCGCGCACACGTTCGGCACCATCCTTGGCCCCGTCAATGGCCGCACGCAGGTTGCGTACGGTCTTGTCCAGCTTCAACTCTTCCCGCAACGCCGCCAGCTCGCGTCGGCTTTGCCCGTCTTGCACAGCCTTGAAATACGTCTCGAAACGTTCGGTGTATTTTTCCAGCGCGTGCGTATTGGCATAGACGAAGCTGATCGGATTGTTCAGCTCATGGGCGACGCCGGCCACAAGCCGGCCCAGCGACGCCAGCTTTTCGTTTCTCACCAGCTGAGTCTGGGCCTGCTGCAATGCGATGTGGCTGGCCTCCAGTTCGGAATAGGCGCTTCTGAGCTCACCCAACGGGCGCCCGACAAGGACGACGCCCCTGCTTCGGCCACGCTGGTCGAGCCGCGGGCTGACGCTGATCTCAAGCGGTGTAGGTCCGTTTCCTGTCGAGAACTCGGCCTCGAGCATTGTTGGCTCGCGCGTGAGCATGACGTGTTCGATGGCAGCCGGAAGGGGGTTCCGGTCGGCCTTTTCTAACAGCTCGGTAAGATGCGTTCCGCTGTCCGCCTCCAGATCTTTGCCAAGGATCGTCCTGATGGCGCCGCCGGTCCGTTCGATGAAGCCGTCCTTGGCAACCACCAGCAACATGTCCGAGACCGAAGAAAGTACCGAGTTCATGAACTGGCGCAGATCGTCCAGCTCCCGGTTCTGCTTTTCCAGACGTTCCTGATACTCGACCAGCTCGGAATAGGTCCGGTCCATTGCCGCAATGACGTCTTTCCAGGCGTCCTCGCCCAGTGCTTTCATTGAATTGTCGACCGTGGACGGCATCGATCAGGTCTCCTTTCCTCGAAAGACTATAGTGCAGCCCGAATAACGCAAGTCATCGGATTAAGCGGCAAATCCTCTCAGACCAAGCGTTGAAGAAGGCAATGCAGCAGCGGCCCGTTGCACGACCGGGCACGAATCCTAACACGGCGCGATAGGTCTGCCACGGTTCACTTCGGTTCGGCAGTAAGTGCTTTGAATTCGTTGTCACGCCGCCCGCGCAAACGGTTCCCAAGCACCGCTCGGGTACATCCTCATCCTTCAAGCTTATTGGGCCGTGCGGCGCTATGGCAGTATGAATTTCGGCATTTACTGTATGCGGTAATAACCGGAATCGTGAAACCTGCTGCTCCGCCACAAAACTCATACCGCTCGTGCGAACGAATGCTGCGCCAGCAATAGCCGCATCTGCAAAAGGCCGGAAAGTCCGGCTCAGTTGACCTAGACATCGACAGCAGCGAACGACCGGTGATTGAGTAGATCCCAGCACTTAGACCGACACGGATGAATGCCAACGCTGTCTTTATCGGCGCTAGTAGTTCACCTGCTCAAAGCCGTAGTTCCCTTCATAGTCACGCCAGTCCACGAAGACAGAACGGTGATAGATGCCGGGGCAATTTTGGCCCCATCGTTCGAGACCGACATGGTCGGCTGGTAGGGCGGCTATGGAAGACCTCTGCCATGAGAAATCACCTTGCGTCCCGTAAGTGCCCAGGACTACGGTCGCTCTACGATTGCAGTCACCATCACGACCGGATTCATGCTGCCACGCGTAGCGAACGTCAAAAACGCGGATGGACCGCACGAAATTGAACTCAGGTCCGCTGATATCGATGTCCGCGCGATCCTGAACGAACCGAAGGGCCCGGTCGGCGGGAACAAGGTGATCTGGAGCTTCTGGAGTGCGCCAAGCAACCTCAATCGGGTCAGCCGCATCGCGGGCTGGAAAAGATTGTCGCGGTGCAGTGCTGTTGTTCTGGAAGAACGCTTCAAAGATGCGGTTTGCACTGTCTGCTGCTGGAGCGGTCTCAAGTGACACGCCCATGGGACAGCGCCAGATTTGAAGCGGGGGTTCCACCGGCCAGGGCGTGATCCGCCTGATGAATTCGGCTCGAGCCCTGGCGCATGGCACGGAAGCAGGCCAGCCGCCAGACAGGCACAGGAGTATCGCGCAATCGATCGGGTATGTCTGAGCGCGGGCGGGTATCGGAAGCGACGTACTTGTCACAGTCAGAGCGACTGCGACCGACGGGAGAAACTTCTTGAATAGGTGACGCATGCTGTGGGCCCTCTGTGATAGGGTCAGCATACAAACGAAAATATACTAACGCAACATTAAGTATATTGGCGCATAATGAAGTTTATGTTAA
>Ga0208016_100182_pt1 | contig 28032 bp, 20 predicted proteins | sample 28_taG_FD_184102 | JGI IMG/M metagenome (GOLD analysis project Ga0208016, IMG submission 184102) | Marine viral communities from Cariaco Basin, Caribbean Sea - 28_WHOI_OMZ (SPAdes) (version 2) | ecosystem: Environmental > Aquatic > Marine > Oceanic | place: Caribbean Sea: Cariaco Basin...
ACGGCTGAGGATTTAGCGACCTTAGGTGATGGTGAGATTACCGTAAGTACTGTGACCACGGATGTGGCAGGTAACAGCAGTGAGGCAGATACCACAGGCGGCTTTACGCTTGATACCACAGCTCCTGTTGTGACGGTCATAAGCGTTGTCCAAAATGACACCAGTGATCCTGCGGACAACACACCTGAGCAAACAGAAGTGGTATTCAGCAGTGATGACCCAACTGCAACGTATGTTGTGACCGGTCCAAATGGTGAGACGGCGGCAGTGACTGACAATGGTGATGGTACGTTCACTGCGGTATTTGATACAGCGCTTGCTATAAGTGAGGAGGTAACGATAACGGCGATGGATGTTGCTGGGAATATAGGCAGCGCTACAGGAGTTGTTCCAGATGCTAAGCCAGTGATGAGCCAGAACGATTTTACTATCAACTACTTTGAAAACAGTCTTACTACAGACGTGTTAGGTAAAGTTTCAGCAACTGATGATGATACGGTGGCAAACTACCTGTTTAAATATGCTGATGGTACTTATAGCGATATTAGTGAAGATCAAAAATATCGGGTAGATACTGAAGGTAATATTTACATTAGAGCTGAAGGTGGTGGTTTAGTGAGTAAAGAAACAGTATCCGATAAGGCCAACAATGACTTTGAGAAAGCACCTAATATTTTTACGGGATATGATATTGTTGCTGTTGACAATTCAGGTCAAAAATCTCTTAGTGCAAGTATCACGCTAAATGTAAAGAATGCTATGAGCATTCAAACTGTTAATCAACAAAATATTAATAAACAAACAGGGGTAGATGAAAACGGTAATGCGACAACCAATGCTGGTTATTTAACTACTGAAGATGATGACAAGCTACTAATTGGCTTTAATGAATCAGGGGGACAGCTTGGTGGCGCTGTATTAGGAGGAAGTATTGCTCGTTCAGGAACTGTAGTTGAAACGTTTGGTGGTGACGACACCGTTATTATCAGAGAAGACATACGTTATAGTGCCCTTTTAGATACAGGAGAGGGTGATGATATCGTAAATATTGGTCGTAACTTGAACCTTGGAGCAAGGTTAGAAACGGGGTCTGGTAACGATACTGTGACTGTAGGGAGAGCGATTGATGATGCAACAGCTAACCTTGGTGATGGTGACGATAAATTAGATGTAGTAGAAGATATTATCAATGCTATTGTAAATGCAGGGAATGGTAATGACATCATTAGTGCACGTAACATCCAACAGGGGGCACAGGTTAATTTAGGTACAGGTAATGATACTCTCATTGTGCAAGGGCTTAATAATGATTCCACTGTAGATGCTGGTGCAGGTGATGATATCATTAGTATTACAAGCGAAATGGGTAGAGGATCATCTACACCTACTCTAATTCTTGGGTCGGGTTCTGATGAGCTGACTATAGCGAACCTATTAAAAGGTAATGTGTATACCGGTACCGCATCAGCCAATGAAGACAACGCAGTAGACACAGTCACTATCAATAATATGAGTGGCGGTAATGTGTACTTAGGCAACAATGACACTCTTCAAATCACTGGAAAGCTGTCTGATGGTACCATTAACTATGCTGGTTCTGATGATATGCTGAACGTAAATACTATGTCTGGTGGTACGGTTAATTTAGGTGCTGGTAATGACACCATGAACGTAACGAATTATTCAGGTGGTCAGATTAATGGTGGTGCTGGTGATGATACGTTAAATATCACTGGTTCGAATCAAACTATCTCACTCACCAGCGTTCTGAATGTTGAAGTGATTAACCTGAACAACTCTGGCAGTACATTAAAAGATGTTTATACCAGTGCATTAACCACTGGTGAGTTGTATATTCAGGGTGGTGCGAATGACACGGTTAATATCGGTAGACAGCTACTAGGTACTAGCTATAGTGAAACAGGTAGCCAAGGTGGTAATACCTGGTCTGATAGTGGAACGGATACCACAGTTGATGGTACTACCTATAGTGTTTGGACCAATGGTGCTGGCAATAGTATCTATATCGACACCGACATTACTAATATCATCTAAATCTTTTAACTATTTCTAAGCAAAAACCGCCCTCATTATGAGAGCGGTTTTTTATGCTTATAACATGGCAGCAAGACGTGGTCGACCTATATATGACCTCTGCTGTCAAATCTGTGCATTTAAACTTGGTAGTCTGACTTCCTCCATCTAAATGAACAATAAACCACAGGTTAGATCGTTTAACTTTAACTAATCTGAGTCATCACTATATTAATAGCCGCGCCACCTAAGATAAGCCAAATAAACATAACTGCTGCTAAGACTAAAGGCTTAATGCCCGCTTTTTTAATGGCACTAAAATGAGTGGTCAGGCCCAGTGCAAACATAGCCATAGTGAGTAGCAGATTATCCAGATGTATCATAGCTTGAGTAGCGCTTTGTACCACAGGAGCAGCAGAGCCTGGTAATAAGCTGAGCAAAGAGTTGATGCCAACCATGGCCAAAAATACAAAGGCAAACCAAGGCACCTGAATACTTTTGAAACGCTGTAATATAAGCTGTATCTTGCTGGGCTGATGTGTAGAAGATATTGCTGTGCTTTGAGCTGCCGTATCTACTGAGGTGACAAATATAGATAGCAGCAGTAAAAATGGGGCCAGCATCATTACCCGAATCATTTTAGTAACCACTGCTGTATTGCCGACTTCAGGGCTGATGGCATTACCGGCAACCACCACCTGCGCCACTTCGTGAATGGTGGAGCCGATATAGACGCCATAGTGCTGAGGATCAATAATACCTGCAAGCCAGCCCATCTGGTACAGCAGTGGATACAGCAGCATAGATAAAGTGCCAAACACCACTACAGTAGCCACAGCGATGGTCACTTTATGCGACTCTGCTTTGAGTACCGGTTCTGCTGCAATGACTGCTGCTGCCCCGCAAATACTCGCGCCTGAACCAATCAGCATGGTGGTGGTTCGATCCATTTTTAAGACTTTGGTACCCAGTAAGTAGGTCATCATAAAGGTAGAGCTTAATACCAAAGCATCAGTGGCGATGGCGCCGCCGCCGACACTCACCACTTGCGCCAGGGTAATCTTAAAGCCGTATAGCACAATGGCCAAGCGCAGTATTTGAGCTTTACAGAAAGTGACGCCTTCTGTCAAAGAGTTGGCAAATCTTGGATAGAGGGTATTGCCCAGAACCATACCTATCAAAATGGCTAAGGTTAATGCCGATAAGCCCAGCACGCTATGCTCAGTCCAATCTTGAATGCGCTCATTTAGCCAAATACTGATTAAGCTGCCAGATAACACCATCAGCAGCCCCAATATATTTTTTCTATTTGGCAGATAACCGCCTAGCATCTGATTCAATTTATTCAATAAAGCAGACACAGACAGTCGATATAAGCCTTTATTGTCTCGACTGTACTGAGTGGGATGGATTTTAATTGGGGTAGTAGGATGGGCTCTCATAAGATGGCTCGCTTAGTTTAAAAAAGACGCACTGAAGCTTATGGCTATGAAAGATAAGCTATTTAAGAATTACTATATTCCTTTTTTATATATTAATAAAACAGATTGATTAGATAGTTTTTATCGATAAAATAGGTTAGCGTATACAGATGCCTTATTTTTAGTCTATAAACCTTGTAAGGTGTTAAACATGCCCACCTCAACGTCTAATGCGTCGACAACTGCCATTTCATTAACAGTTGGCCACGCTTTATTGCCCAAAATCACTTTAAAACAGCTGTCGGTCTTTATCAGTATTTACCAGACAGGCAGTACCAGTGCGGCCAGTGAGCAGCTACATTTGTCACAGTCAGCGGTGAGTAGTGCGCTCATGGAACTTGAGGATCGGCTGAAAATGCCATTGTTTGAGCGCATAGGGCGGCGTTTGCATCGCAGTGACAATGCAGAGGCCATATACATTCAGGCTCAAGCCATAATGAGCCAATGCTTAACGTTAGAGCAGTATCATCAATATCAAGCGGGGCGTATTCATATCGGTGCCAGTACGACGATAGGCAACTATGTGCTGCCCGCTTTAATCCAGCAAATTTATGGGAACAGCCCTGAGGCCAAGGTAGAGTTTTTTATTGGTAATACGCGAGATGTGGTGGCCGAGGTTGAACAATTAAAAGTGGACATTGCATTGGTAGAGGGTAGGCCAAGACCCACTGACAGCAAGCTGATTGAACAACAAGCCTGGCGCCATGATAAGTTAATGGTGTTTGCTAAAAAGGACAGTCAGTGGTTGGCAGGCCGTGAAGATAAGCGAGAAAATAATAGCAGTGATAACAAAGTGGCCAGTTATCAGCTCACTACCCGACAATTGGCCAAAATTCCATTATTGGTACGTGAGTCGGGGTCAGGGACAAGGCAGGTTATTGATGAGCAGTTGCTGCAATATATGCCGCAAACGGAGCGGGTATTGGCGATTCAGCAGTCAGAAGCCATCAAGAATATGGTCAAAGCCGATATAGGCTTTGGCTGTCTATCACAGCACGTGATTGAGGCGGACTTGGCACAGGGCAATCTGATTGAGATTGAGATTAAAGATATTGATTTGCAACGAGTATGGTGGATGATTTGGCACAAGCAACGCCATAAAAGTGAGATATGGCAGCAGTTTGTGTCAAGCTTGGTGCAGGATAAAGGCTGTGCTCAATTACATGGAATTGATTAAAGACTCAATGGCTTAGGTATTTAAATAAACAGGGGCCACCTACCAAAAGTAGATGACCCCGGTTGCTTTTTTTGATTCATGTAACGGCTAAATCAAAGCTAGATGTTAGCGGCAGACTGTTTTAACGCATCAAAGTGAATGACACTGCGAATACTTTTACCCTCATGCATTAAGTCGAATGCTTCATTGATGTCCTCTAAGGGCATGGTGTGCGTAATGAAGTCTTGTAATGGGATTTCACCTGCCAGGTAACGTTCAACATAGCCGGGTAATTCAGTACGGCCTTTGACGCCGCCAAAGGCAGAGCCTTTCCATACACGACCGGTGACTAACTGGAACGGACGGGTAGAGATCTCTTGACCTGCACCGGCCACACCAATAATAACCGACTCGCCCCAGCCTTTATGACAACACTCAAGTGCTGAGCGCATCACATCAACGTTACCAATACATTCAAATGAATAATCTACGCCGCCATCGGTTAATTCGATGATGATGTCTTGAATAGGGTGGTCGTAGTCTTTTGGATTGATTAAATCGGTAGCGCCTAGTTTTTTGGCCAATTCAAACTTGCTCTCATTGACATCGATACCAATGATGCGGCTAGCACCTGCCATCACCGCGCCAATCACTGCAGCCAAGCCAATACCGCCCAGACCAAAAATCGCCACAGTTGAGCCTTTCTCAACTTTTGCAGTATTCATCACAGCGCCCATACCAGTGGTCACACCGCAGCCAAGTAAGCACACTTCTTCAAGCGGCGCTTCTTTATTGACCTTGGCCAGTGAAATCTCAGGCAATACCGTGTATTCAGAGAAAGTAGAGCAGCCCATATAATGATAAATGGGCTCACCATCTTTATAAAAGCGGGTGGTACCATCGGGCATTAAGCCTTTACCTTGCGTCTCACGTACGGCTGAGCAAAGGTTGGTTTTGCCAGAAGTACACATTTTACACACGCCACACTCTGCGGTGTATAAAGGAATCACATGGTCACCCACCTGAACGCTGGTCACCCCTTCGCCGACTTGCTCAACGATACCGCCACCTTCATGGCCCAAAATGGCGGGAAAAACGCCTTCAGGATCGGCACCTGATAGGGTATAAGCATCGGTATGACACACGCCGCTGGCAAGTACTTTAATCAATACTTCACCTTTGCGAGGCAGCATGACATCCACTTCTTCAATTTTTAAAGGCTCATTTGGGCCCCAAGCGACGGCTGCTTTTGATTTAATAAATTTATCAGACATAGTTGTGCTCTCTTTATTATTCGTTGTAAAAAAACGGGGTTGGAATAATGATGTGAATCATTATAGATTATCTCATATTAGATGATAATATGATGGTTTGACAAATATCTTTTACATAATGGTAATAATGATGAAGTGGGAAGGTATTAGCGAGTTTGTGTACGTAGCAGAGTATGAGAGCTTTACCCGAGCGGCCAAAGAGCTGGGTATTTCTATCGCTCAGGTCAGTCGGCAGGTAAGTGCCTTAGAAAAACGGCTAAACATTAAGCTGTTGTATCGCACCACCCGCAAGATTTCATTGACCGAAGAGGGGCAGGTGTTTTATAAGCACTGCCGAGGGGTGCTTGATGGGCTTGATGCCGCCGAGCAAGCAATTAGTAGCTTGCAGTCAAAGCCGCAAGGTAAGATTAAATTGACCGCACCGGTGACTTATGGTGAGCAGCAATTGTTGCCTTTGATTAATGATTTTATCGTACAGTATCCGGATATTAAGGTCACGGCCTTTTTAAGCAATCAAAAGCTAGATTTGGTCGAGGGCGGCTATGATCTGGCGGTGCGTATTGGCAAACTAAGCGACTCGACGTTAATGGCAAAAAAGCTCGGTCACCGTACCAATTTTGTGTGCGCCGCGCCGGATTATTTAGACCGCTATGGTACGCCGCAAACTTTAGCTGAGCTGGCTAGTCACAACTGCTTGCTAGGCAGTTTGGATTATTGGCACTTTAAGCAAGCGCAGAGTGAGCGCAACATCCGAGTCAGTGGCAGCGTCCGATATAACAGTGGGTATAGTTTGGTTGATGCTGCCTTAAAGGGCATTGGTATGGTTCAGTTGCCAGATTATTATGTCCAAAAATATCTTGATTCAGGGAAACTTATCAGTGTGCTCGATGACTTTCGGGAGCCTGAGGAGGGAATATGGGCGGTATATCCACAAAACCGGCACCTATCTACCAAGATGCAATTGCTGCTACAGTATTTGCAGCAGCATTTAAATGTACAATCTGGAGGCAAATAAGCGGGTTAGTTGGGCTTGCTATTGGCCGCTGACGCTTTGTTAACCAGGCTGTCTAAGCCGCTCACATGAATTTTACGCTGCGGGAAGGGGATGTCAATTTTATTGGCATCGAGCGCTTCTTTGAATTCTTCTAACAGCTGGCACTGCATGGCCCACCAGTTTTCATTTGAGGTCCACACGTTTAAGGTCAAGTCCACTGAGTTATCGCCCAAATTGGTCACCCGTACCACAGGCTCAGGGTCTTGAAAGGCTAGGGGGTTGGCTTTGGCTGTGGTTAACAAAATATCTTTGGCAACCTTGATATTGGCCTCATAGCCGATGCCTACGGTGATATCCACCCGGCGGTTTGGTAGTGACGTATAATTAATAATCGCTGATGTACTGATGTCATTGTTTGGAATCACCACGTCATGATTGTTGGTGGTTGTAATATGAGTATTAATCAACGTAATGTCGGTGACTGTGCCGGTATAGCTGCTAATTTGGACATAATCTCCGCGCACAAAGGGGCGAAAAATCACAATTAAAATGCCCGCGGCAAAATTAGATAATTGATCTTTTAACGCCAGACCCACAGCCAGTGCAGCGCCGCCTAATATAGCCACAACAGAAGTGGTCTGTACCCCAACCTTACTTAAGGCGGCTAACACCACCACCACCAGTAACAAACCGTGTAATAAACGGCTTAAAAAGCTTGAGACGGTATCATCTAGGTGGCTGCGGGTCATAATCCCATGCGCCACCCTAACAATCTTGCTTGCCAGCCAACGACCAATAACTAAAATAATAATGGCAAGCGCAACCTGAGTCAGTAAGTGCACAGTACTGCTGGTCAAGGTGGCAATATCAAGTGTAAATCCTAAAAACTGCATGTGGGGTCTCTCTATAGCGAAGTTGGCTTTAAAAAGTCAGGTTAAACAAAAAAGGGGCACAGTCTTAGGCCCCTTTTTTTTGGATAAGTTATCATAACATGCTAGGCGCACCAGCCAAAATTTAGGCCAGTTTTCGTCCACCTGGTCGCATTTTTTCTGATTTTATGTTATCTGGGTGGTTATGATTGGGGCTATTTTAAAGCCGATAGTACCAATACCAACCAGTCCCAGAATGTAGCCACACTGGCAATGTTAACCCGCTCATCGGGTGAGTGCGGCATTTCAATGGTAGGGCCAAACGATACCATTTGCCACTGTGGGTAGTTTTGACCGAGTAAACCGCACTCTAAGCCGGCATGAATGACCGTCACATTCGGCTCTTGACCCAATAGCTTGCGGCCTTGCTCAATGACGGTATCAATCACGGCTGCGCCAGGCTCAGGTTTCCAGCCTGGGTATTCACCGGCCAATTGTACCTCGGCGCCGAAGCTTTCAAACAGGCGCTTCATTCTATCAGCTAAATCATCACGCGCCGCATCATCTAGCGAACGCAGCAAGCTTTGTAGCTCTAACTGATTGTCTTGGGTATCAATTTTGGCCAAGTTGACCGAAGTTTCTACCACGCCGGGGGTATCCATGCTCATTCTATCTACACCGTTGGGGCATAAGCGAATGGCGGTAAGTAAGGTGTGCTGTGAGTCGCTGTGCCAAGTCTGCTTAGGCATATCGGTACGCTCAAGAGACACACTCATATTGCGATCTTCTAGCGGCAGACCCCGACGAATAATGTCAACTTCAGTGGTTAAAAGCGGATTTAATTCAGACTCATCAAGGTCACTGACAAATACGGCGTCAGCTTCACGAGGAATGGCATTGCGTAAATTGCCGGCGTTAATCGCCGCCACTTCGATGTGTTCGCTTACGCTGTCTAATAAGCGCGAGATAATCAAGGCAGCATTACCCCGCTGTTTATGAATGTCCACCCCTGAATGCCCGCCTTTTAAGCCTTTCACGGATAAGCGATACGCTTGAGCGGCTTTTGGGGTTTGCCAAGTAATCGGCAGGGTAAAAGTGGCATCAACGCCGCCTGCACAGCCAATACAGATGTCGCCCAGCTCTTCAGTATCAAGATTCAGCAGTAAGCTGCCTTGTAGCCAGCTGCCTTGCAAGCCTTTGGCCCCGTCCATGCCGGTTTCTTCGGTTGCGGTAAATAAAGCTTCTAACGGACCATGCTCGATATCCTTGGAGGCCAGTACCGCAAGCGCTGAGGCCGCCCCAATACCATTGTCAGCGCCTAACGTCGTGCCCTTGGCGGTGACCCATTCATTATTAAGCGCTGGATCGATATAAGCGTCAATAGAATCGGTGCTAAAGTTGTGGCTGCTGTCGGCATTTTTTTGGGCGACCATGTCCAGATGGTTTTGCAAAATGACCCCAGGTGCATTCTCCATACCGGCTGTGGCAGGCTTACGCACCAGCACGTTACCGGCTGCGTCACGCTCAGCCCACAATCCCAGTTTGGCCGCTTCATCGAGTACAAACTGCTGCACGGCCTCTTCTTCATAAGAGGGACGCGGAATTTGGGTTAAGGCATAAAAGTAGTGCCACACTAAGGCGGGGGTAAGGCTTGAGAAGGGGTTATTTGACATCGTAGAGATCCTAAATCAAGCCGGCAGATCTGGCTGGCCGGCATAGGTAAAAAAATAAATGTTTAAAAACCCAGTATTGTAAGACAGCATGACAGCGCTTGGCAATGTGAGATGATATGGGCGTTTTCTATCGCTCAATCGAAGGTCGTGCTAATGCGACAACTAGGCACGCCGGCCCGAGTGTGAGCATATTTGGGCGGCAATGTCACTTTGGTTCACCACATCAAAACAACAACAAAGATGCCAAAGCTCAAAACCAAAGCCTAAAAAAGCAGGCTAAGAATATATCCGCCTGCTTCATTTAAGCTATGCTTTATTGGCTGAGGTTAACACTCACTAGTGAAAGCTGAGCAGCATCTCAATATCACGCACACTGATGTTTCTAAATAAAGCTTGCTCATCAACTGGCATGCGATTGGTGTGTTCTTTTATTAAAGGGTATAGAGCATGGGCAATATCTGCTGTGGATGAATAATACAACGTGGGATCGGTTTTTATAAGTTTTTGCAGATACTGCTGTATTAGGCGTTGTTTTTTATGCTGATCGAGTTCTGGGGTAGGGGTGGTCATATCATGTTCCTGCTGTTAGGCAATTCTTCTTATGTGCAGAGTATGTACCAATCCTCGGTTTTATCAAGTTTTTATTGTAATCGTTTTGGGCAGTAGTGCTGTCAAAACAAGCGGTCAAAAGACCGCTTGTTTTGACAGAAGTGGCTATTAGGTGGGTTAGTTAAATTAGCTAACCAATTAATCAATCAATCAACTTATTCCCCAGCCGGAATGCTGTCTTTTACCGCCGCAAGCTCTTGTGCGTGTAAAAAATGGGTATGGTTCGGGGCACGTTTGGTACGCGTCCACTCCTCAAGCATGTCCTTTTTCATCTCCTCGGTAATCAAGGCTATTTTTTCAGGCGACGTCTCATCATCATAGGTCAGCTCAATACGATGACCATTGGGATCAAAGAAATAGATGGAGTGGAAGATGCCATGATTGGTGACCCCAAGCACGTCAATACCATTATCCTCTAACTGCTGCTTGGCGGCCAATAAGGCAGCTCTGTCTTTTACCTTTAGCGCTAAATGCTGAACCCATAATGGGGTATTGGGATCAGCACCCATCTCAGGCTGGTTTGGCAGCTCAAAAAAGGCCAAAACATTGCCGTTACCTGCATCTAAGAAGATGTGCATATATGGGTCATAGGCCTTTGTGGAGGGCACATAATCCTCGGCAAAGGCCAGCACAAACTTCATATTTAGGTTTTTTTCATACCACTCAACGGTCTGTTTGGCATCCTTACAGCGATAAGCGACGTGGTGAATTTTTTCAATTTCAAAGCTCATATCAAAGTCCTTTTGATGGCATACCTCTTGGGTATTTAGTTCATAAATTTAAAATCTAAAGCAGGCAGTAATGTGCCGCGCACCTCGCCAAAACCGACTCGGATGCCGTCTTTTTCACTATAGCCTTTCATGATGACCGTATCACCATCTTCTATGAAGGTGCGGGTCTCGCCATTGCTTAAGGTAACCGGTTTGGTCGCATTCCATGCAATCTCAAGCATTGAGCCATATGAGTCTGGGGTAGAGCCTGAGATGGTTCCTGAGCCCATCAAATCGCCCACTTGTACTGAGCAGCCTGAAATGGTGTGATGGGTTAATTGCTGCGCCATCGACCAATACATATATTTGAAGTTGGTGTTACAGACCACAGTAGGCTCATCGGCTTTTTCTGCCAAAATTTCTACCGATAGATTGATATCATAGGTGGTGTCTGAATTGTGCTCGCGTAAGTAAGCCAATGGTTTCGGTTCTTGCACGGGAAGGTCGGTCTTAAATGGCGCTAAGGCATCTAAAGTAACAATCCACGGTGAGATAGAAGAGGCAAAGGTCTTGGCATTAAATGGGCCTAAAGGCACGTATTCCCACTTCTGGATATCACGAGCTGACCAGTCGTTAAGCAGTACCATACCAAAGATATGCTCCCAAGCGTCATCGATAGAGATGGGCTGGCCGATATGATTGGGTTTGCCGACCACAAACGCAGTTTCAAGCTCAAAATCTAGACGACGACAAGCTGAGAAAATAGGACGTTCATCGGCATTAGGTTTGATCTGACCTGAGGGGCGTACCACGTCTTGACCACTGACGATGATAGTGCTGGCGCGGCCGTTATAGCCGACAGGCAGCTCAGTCCAGTTGGGCAGTAAAGCATTTTTTGGGTCACGGAACATGGTGCCGACATTGGTCGCATGCTCTTTTGAGGAATAAAAGTCGGTATATCCAGGCACATGAAGCGGCAAATGTAGGCAAACGCTGCTTTGGTCAAACAATACTTTAGCCTGTAGCTGCTCATCGTCTCGTAAAGTGGCAGTCTCGGCAGACAATAGGCTTTGAACTTGGCTACGCGCGGCGGTCCAATTGTCTCGGCCCGATTCAATAAAGTCGTTTAAAGTGGGTTTGTTAAAATAAGGGCCACCGGTTAAGGTCAAAAGCTTGGCCTCTTCTAAGGCTGCCAGATCCAAAACCTTATCGCCTATGGCCACACCGGCGCGGCGTACGCCGTCTTTGGTCTCACTAAAGATGCCGTAAGGCAGGTTGTGAATGGAGAAGTCGCTATCAGCGGCAATGGTCAAAAAAGAGCGAAGCTGAGTATCGATAAGAGACATAGAAAATCCTTTTTCTTATAAATTAATGGGCATGTAGATTAATAGGCATGAGGTATAAAAATTACGCTATATATTATGATATAAGTAATCAGTTTCTAATAATGTAATTTATATTGATTAAGTTTGCAAGATGCTTCGTGCAATTTTTTTTATCAATGGCATCGAAGCTACACCCTCTATTGGCTGTCTTGAGTCGGTGTGTGAGATAAAAAACCTATGTTGGCAAGACTGGTGAAGTAATCCTCAAAGTAATGCTGTAAGAAGCATTTGAAGGTTTTGCTCGCTGGCGATAGCGCCCGTGATGAGCGCTGATAGATATAAAACTTGCGTAATTTAACCGGCTCAGCCAAGCACTTGAGCACTAGGTTGTTGGCACTTATCCAGTCGATGACCTCAGGCATATAAGGTAGGCATAGCGTAACGCCAAACCCTTGGCGGGTCATCTCAAGCGCAGTGGACATAAAGTTAACTTTGTAGGCAGCATTCTTGATTTGTAGCGCCATAGGCTCGCTGAGCTCTAAGGTGACATGATCAATAAACGGTCCGTTGAGCGTGATTAGGGGCAGACCCAATAAATCATCCCATTTCACCACAGGCTCACAGGCGAGCGGATGCGCTTGTGGTAACACAATACAAAACGGTAGCTCATATAGTAGATCAGCGCTCAGGTTGTCATCGTTTTGATCGGTGTTTAGCTCAACCCCTACGCCCAAATCCACCTCGATGTTTTCAATATGTTGCAGCACATCCTCAGCTGAGCAGTCAAGCAGACTCACCTTAATCTCCGGATACAGCTTGGCAAATTGAGCAATGACCGCTGGCATCGATGAGGCGGCAAATTGTGAGACCGCCAGACGCACTGTGCCCTGAGCCAAGCTGGTTAAGCTTGAGGCTTCATTTTCGAATAAGGTCAGCTCATTGAGTACCCGCCGAGCTTGCGGTAATAAATGGTGGCCAACCACAGAAAGCGACAGCTGGCGAGTAGTACGGTCAAACAGCACCACATTTAAGGTACTCTCCAACTCTTTAATCAGCCCACTGACTGCAGATTGGGTGAGGTGCATTTTATCGCTGGCGCGCGTAAAACTGCCAGTTTCCGCCACATGGATAAATGCATTTAATTGACGCAAAGTTATATTCATAACAAATCCTGATAAATAAATCATAAAAAACGATTAGTCTTATAAATAAACCTATTCTAATATGATTACAGCGTCAATAACTTTTATTGATGAATTAAGTTTTGCCAGTAATGGCCAAAATAATATGAGTTTTCATGAATTAAGGATGATTTAGCATGGCAGATTTATTTGACAACCCTATGGGTCTTCGTGGTTTTGACTTCGTAGAGTTTGCCTCTCCTGAGCCTGCATTGGTGGCAGAGCTTTTTGAAAAATTAGGCTTTACCCATGTGGCCAACCACAGATCCAAAGACGTGGCCTTGTATCGTCAAGGCGATATCAACCTTATTTTAAACCGAGAGCCGAGAAGTCAAGCCAGCTACTTCGTTGAAGAGCATGGTCCAGGTGCTTGTAGCATGGGCTTTCGAGTGGCTGACTCTCGACAAGCTTATAAGCGTGCCATTGAGCAAGGTGCACAGCCTGTTGAGATACCCACTGGGGTTATGGAGCTTAAGTTGCCAGCCATTAAAGGCATTGGCGGCTCGCTTATCTATCTGATTGACCGCTTTGAGGAAGGTAGCTCTATTTATGATGTAGATTTTGAGTTTTTACCGGGTGTGGACAAGCATCCTAAAGGCTTTGGCTTTAAGGTTATCGACCATTTAACTCATAACGTCTATCGTGGTCGTATGGCGTATTGGGCCGACTTCTATGAGCGTATCTTTAATTTTCGTGAAATTCGCTACTTTGATATCAAAGGCGAATACACCGGCCTAACCAGCAAGGCCATGACGGCGCCTGATGGTAAAATCCGCATTCCGCTCAATGAAGAAGCACGTCAAGGTGGCGGCCAGATTGAAGAGTATCTCATGCAGTTTAATGGTGAGGGTATTCAGCACATTGCGCTACTAAGTGATGACTTATTGGCCAGTATCGATCAGCTAAAAGCGGCCGGTATTCCGCTAATGACAGCGCCCAATGATACCTATTACAAAATGCTTGATGAGCGTCTACCTGGGCATGGCGAGACAGTCTCAGAGCTGCAGACCCGAGGCATCTTACTCGATGGCACCACAGAGGGCGGCACGCCAAGACTGCTGTTACAAATTTTCTCTGAGACCATTTTAGGCAGCCCGGTGTTCTTTGAGTTTATCCAGCGCAAAGGCGATTATGAAGAAGGCTTCGGCGAGGGTAACTTCAAGGCGTTGTTTGAGTCTATTGAGCGTGACCAGCTGCGCCGCGGTACCATTGATGCTGATGGGGCATCAGACAAAGATACGGCCACTGCAGTTTAAGCGGTATATATACAGCAAGGATGCTACGACATAGATGTTGGCGGTTAAGAGTGATTTTAGCCGCCCTTTGATTAAGGATAACTGGCATGGAACGCACTGCGTTATCGACAAAACAGCCCTACGTCTCGCACACGCCAGATGAACAGGGCCACATTATTTATAGCAACTGTGAAAATCAAATGTGGCAGGCGCTGCTTGAGCGTCAGTTAACTCAGCTACCAGGGCGGGCTTGCCCTGAGTATTTACAAGGTCTGGATAAATTGGCCTTGCCGCACACTCACATTCCGCAGCTGCCGGATATTGATGCGGTACTGCTAGAGGCCACAGGGTGGCGCACCGCTATGGTACCAGCGCTAATAAGCTTTGGTAAGTTTTTTAAACTGCTTGCCAATAAGCAGTTTCCGGTAGCGACTTTTATTCGCCGTAAACAGGACATGGATTACATCCAAGAGCCGGATATTTTTCATGAAATTGTCGGCCATTGTCCTTTGTTAACTCACCCAGCCTTTGCAGCTTTTAATGAAACCTATGGCAAGTTAGGCCTTGAAGCCACTGCTCAAGAGCGGGTGTTTTTGGCACGTATGTACTGGTTTACCATTGAGTTTGGCTTGGTGGGACATAACCCAGTAGATCGACGTATTTATGGCGGCGGGATCTTAAGCTCACCTTCTGAGACGCTATATGCGCTAAGCGGCGAGCCCGATTACCGTGAATTTAATCTCATTGATGTGCTGCGCACTCCCTATAGAATTGATCATATCCAGCCCATTTATTATGTGCTTGATGATTTAGAAACTTTATTTGAAATCGCGGATAGTGATGTGATGGGGGCGGTGCATCAGGCCCAGCAGTTGGGTTTGTTTGAGCCTTGCTATGCGCTTTAACGTCGCCGACCTATTTTTACTTAACATGTGTATATGAATCTGAATAAAACAAGGATGTAATCATGACCCAATTATCTCAAGCCAGCTGTGAAGTTTGCCGTATCGGCGCGCCCACAGTAACCGACCTCGAGGCCAAAGAGCTGTTAACTCAAGTCCCTGAGTGGTCAATAGTCGAAATTGAGGGCATCAAGCAGCTACACCGAGTGTACAAATTTAAAAACTTTGTCAAAGCCATGGCGTTTGCCAATCAAGTGGCGGACATCAGTGAGGCAGAAGGTCATCACCCAGGGTTATTTGTCGAGTGGGGCAAGGTCACTGTGAGCTGGTGGTCACATAGTATCAAAGGTCTGCATCATAATGATTTTGTGATGGCTGCCAAAACCGATGTGCTGTATCAGCCTTAACTTGGTCGTCTTTTACTGAGTCAATTTAAAATCAACAATGAAATTTATCACCTTCATGGCAACATAAGGATATGTTAATGCCTCCACAAATACTTACTCAAATCTCCCCCAAACTTGCCTTCGTGCTCTCAACCATCATCATTGCCATCATGGGCGTGACCATGATTGGCTTTGGCTGGGTGCCACATTTGTCTTTGATACTTGCCATCTGTGTGTTGTTGGCAATAGGCCTGATTAAAGGGCTGAGTTTTGATGAGATGCAGTCACAAATGGCGGTAGGCGTGCTGCGCGGTATTGGCGCTATTTATTTGTTTTTCTTTATTGGTCTGATGGTATCGGCTTTAATGATGTCAGGGGCGATACCTACCTTAATGTACTTTGGTTTTGAGCTGATTTCTCCGCAGTTTTATTATATTTCAGCCTTTGTGCTGACCTCCATTATTGGCGTGGCCTTGGGCAGTAGCTTAACCACAGTAGCCACGCTGGGGGTAGCGTTTATTGGTATGAGTCATGCCTTTGATGCGAACGTGGCAATCGCCGCTGGTGCTGTGGTATCAGGCGCGTTTTTTGGCGATAAAATGTCGCCCTTATCCGATACCTGTACTATTGCCTCATCCATTGTGGGCATAGATTTGTTTGAACATATTCGCAATATGACGTACACCACAGTGCCAGCTTGGATACTCACCTTTGGGCTATTTTGGCTGTTATCAGGAGACACCACCACATCAGACTTAAGTCAGGTACGAGCGCTTCAAACACAGTTGGTAGACAGCGGCTTGGTCCATGGCTATTCGGTATTGCCCTTTGTGGTACTGGTGGTAATGGCGTTGTGCCGTATCAATGCCATTTATACCATTATCTGCACCATCGTTGTCGCACTAATCATAACCTATGTGCACAGCTCACCGAGCTTGGCAGATTTGGGAGGGTATTTCTTTAGTGGCTATCATCCAGCAGAATCTTTAGATCTTGGTGAGGTGGGCGGCATGTTATCGCGTGGCGGGGTAAACAGCATGTTCTTTACTCAGACTATTGTGATTTTAGCATTAAGCTTAGGGGGTCTATTAACTGCACTGGGTATCTTGCCTGCCTTATTAACGGGCATTAAAGACAGCTTGACCACCTCAGGCCGAGCCATTGCAGCAGCAGCGATGTCTGCCTTGAGTATCAACGTACTTATCGGTGAGCAGTATTTAAGCTTACTGTTGTCAGGCACAGCGTTTCGACCTGTGTTTGAAAGATTAAATTTACACCCAAAAAACCTATCACGTACCATTGAAGATGCCGGTACAGTGATTAATCCTTTGGTGCCTTGGAGTGTGTGCGGGGTGTTTATTAGCCAAGCTTTAGGCGTCTCTGTCATTGAGTATTTGCCCTATGCCTTCTTCTGTTATTTGTCTTTTTTCTTGACCATCATCTTTGGCTTTAGCGGCATTACCATCACCAAAACCAATACAACTGCCCAGCCGGTGGTAACCCCAAGCTAAAGCTTAGCAAGGCGGCCTAAAAAAGGGCTTAGCGCTTAAGTTATTTAAGTGCTAAGCCCTTTTTGCTGTGCTTATAATGTGCTGTGTCTAAATGCAAGCTTTGGATGTTAAGGCTCTGTATGACAGTTGCCTAAATGAGCAGAGTTATGGGTAGCCGCAGGCGTCTTGAATTGAAACTGACGGCGCTGTGTATGAAAAAACAGCATGGCGCTGCCATAACAAATCCCCCAAGATAGCCACATGGACACCAGAGTGTGGCTAAAGAAGTGATCGCCGATCATCATTTTATATAGCCCCATAATCCAGCCCAGCAAAGTCACCATGATTAACATCCTCGTTTTTAAGCGATAATATCTTGGCAAATAAGCAAAAGCATACAGGGCAAATCCGGCGCTGGCATGAGCTGCAGGGAAGCATTTGGCTGGGGTTTTAGCCAGCATGTCCTGCCAAATAGTTAAATAAGGCAAGTCGCCATCAAAGAGCAGTAAGTGGCTTGGGCAGCTGACATGGGTGAGCGCTTTTAGGCTGCCGATAGTGGCCGGTACCATCAATACCGCTATTATTAGGTACCCAAGCTCATGTTTACTCAAGGGCAGCGCCCAGCGGCCATAACGACTTGGTGCGGCTATAGCAGATTGACTAATGCCTAAAGGCAGTTTTGTGACAGAGATTATCAGTAAATTGAGCACTAAGTACACAGCCATTAAGATAAGCACTGTCTTTGGAGCGTCATAAAAAATAAATCTAAAGGGCTGGGCATCTTTGGCAATAAGCCACTGGTTGTGGCCATAGAAAAGCTTGCTGATAGTGACATCAAGCCAGCTGTGTTCAAAGATTAAAGCAGAGGCGATGGCCGACCCCATTAATAGCAGCCAACGAGATAGGCTTTGGCGCTGAGGGGGATGAGTAATAAAGCTTGAGTTAATATGACTATGAGGGTGCACTTGCCACCTCCTTTAAGATAGAAGATCGTTAAAGCAGCGATAGGCTAGACAGTGCCATCATCCATAAGCAAAAAAGCAATAGCAGCACCAAAAATTGCGCCGCCGAACCCACATCCTTGGCAATCTTAGCCAGCGGGTGCTGAGCCGTAGAGGTGTGGTCAACACTGGCTTCAAGACCGGTATTAATCAGCTCAACGATAAGTGACAAAAATGAGGCAAACACCAAAATCATCTTGATGGTCAACGCAAAGGGTAGGGCAATCACTGCCACAAACAATATCAGATTCAACCAAAACAGCTGACGAAATGCCGCCTCAGTACGATAGGCCGCCCTAAATCCGTCTAAAGAATAACCGCCGGCTTTCAGCACTCGGGACCATCCTTTTTTACCCTTTAATTGATATGCAAAACTTGGTGTTGTTAATAGAGGCGCCTGAGCGTCATTGTCTAAGTTTGGCTTTATGTCTGCCCCCTTTGGCTTGGCCATGGGATATACAGACTTAGCAGGATGTGGGTAATCGGTCATAATAAAATCTTAGTGATAAATTAAAAAAATCGGCTAAACCTGGCAAAAAATAACCAAAGCGGCCATCTTTTATCATGACGACATTATAAGTAGGAGAGGGTTAAGAAAGCGTTAAGATAACCTCGAGCGTAAGCGGTTTTAAAATTACATCCTTATTTGTATTAAAAATCAAAGGCTTAGCGTGCTTGGCCATAATGTATGGTAAAAGTACTACCGCCTGCCTTATTGCTACTATGTGTTAAGCGCCAACCTAGGTGACTCATAATACGCTGCACAATACTAAGTCCAAGACCTGAGCCTTCAACTTTAAGTTCTTTGGGCTCAATTCGCTCGAAGCGCTTATATAACAGCGGCATCATATGATCCGGAATGCCCAGTCCGGTATCTGACACTGAGATGCTCTGCTCATCAATGACAATAACCACCTCGCCTGAGTCTGTGTATTGAAACGCATTTTTGATTAAGTTACCCAAAGCCATTTTAAGCAGCTCTGGCCGCACAAAGGTGTGGTAATCTTCAGCCGCTTCTATACGGCAAGTCACGCGCTTGTATTGAAGTAGATAACTTAAGCGTGTCACCTCACTTTGGGCAATGTGATTGATGCAGATCTTAGGTGCGTCAAGCTTCTCAGGGGCACGTGACAAAAGCAATAAAGCGCTGATTATCTCTGACGTCTCTTTGGCCGTAGTGTTAATACGCTGAGTGAATTCTAAGGCTTTAGGGTAATCTGATAACTGCGCCTGTAATACCTCTGATGCCCCCATAATTATGGTTAAGGGGGTTCTTAATTCGTGACTGACGTCGCCGGTAAATAGCTGCTCACGCTTGAGATACTGCTCAAGTTTGTTATTTTTGTCATCAATGGCACGTGCCAATACCCCAACCTCTGAAGGCAGGTCAGTGAGCTCATCAAAGTTATGCTGATCGGCTTCTACCGCATCTTTCAGGTCAAGAAGTGGTTTGATAATGGCTTTAGATGACAGATAAGAGAAGATAAAAGCCATCAGAATACTCAGTAAAATCACCCCAACCAAGGCTCGCAAAAATATGGCTTCTAGCTCTTCAAAGAGTGCCAGCACTGGATATTGATCACTATCACCGTAGCGGGCAGGCAACTGCTGAGGCGTAGCCCCTGTATCTAGGTAGCTTAAAAGATAATCATGTCCCTCATAATGATAGTTAAAAAAATACAAATCTGCTTCTTGCCCCTTTTTTGTGACCACACTTTTTTGTTGTATGTCGGAAGTAGCTTGAGCTTTAAGGGCTTGTGGTGCTGAGCTTAACGGATAGATACTTACCCCAAGACCTGGAGTGACTGGGGTAGATTGTAAGCTGGCTTCAGCCACCTCGGTGGTCAACTGTAGCTGCTGTAACAGATAGCTTTGCACCAACAGCGCTTCAATCTTATCTTCTGCAACCTCAAATATGGCAATAAAAGTGGCACACAGCAAGATGGTGAAGAGTAGGTAGGATAAGCGAAACTTATTGGCTATTGTATCGGTATTAAACATAAAGCATCTGCCAGTAAAAACATAAAGTATAGCGTTACAGGACGCTTATAAGGCGCGCTCATCTTCAGGACTAATCATTTGATAACCCACACCAGGCACGGTGATCAGCATGGCGTGATCAAAGGGTTTGTCGACTTGAGTACGCACGCTATGCAAATGGGTACGTAACGCATCACTATTGGGCAGATCTTCACCCCAGACCTTTTCTTCAAGCTCCGACTTACTCACTATATTGGGATAAGACAGCATTAAGGTTTGTAGAATTTTAAAGCCAGTCGGGGTCAGTTTAAGTGGGATATCGTCTCGATAAGCGGTGTGCTTTTCAATATTTAGAGTCAAAGGACCCAGTTTAATATCTTGCTCAAAAAACTCATCTTGATGACGGCGGATAAGCGCTCTGACTCTGACCTCAAGCTCTACCAAAGAGAAGGGCTTGACCAGATAATCATCGGCACCACTGTCAAATCCGGCCACTTTATCTGATAAGGTATCGCGCGCTGTGAGCATCAACACGGGGGTTTTATTGTGCAGTTTTTCTCTTAGTGCTTTACACAGCTGTGTGCCATCCATGCCTGGCAGCATCACATCGAGCAAGATAACATCATAAGTGTTTTCAGCGGCCAGCGTTAAGCCGCTTGGACCATTATGAGCGTTATCGAGCTGATAACCTTTGGGTTCAAAAAAGGCATAGACGTTGGCCACAATATCTGGATTATCTTCGATGATGAGTATTTTGTGCATGTGTTTTAGTTCACTTGTATCAATGCTGGCAGGCCAGCGCATGGCACTAAGTTTCAGCTTATAAAGCTAACAATAAGAAGCTAAAGGAAGCTAAGTGTTTAGCGCTGAGCCTGAAAAAAAGTAGGTTTATGGTCTGCCTCTTGGGTGCTGATATTAAAGTACTGCAATAAGCTAGGTGCTAAATAATCTTGTGAGGCCGGAGCAGTTAGCTGCGAAGCAATGGCTTGACTATCCATATGGTTTGAGGCCGGTGACCACACAATAACGGGTACTTGCTTTTGTGATTTTGGCGCTATTTTATAAGGCAGGCCATGTAAGTATATATTGTTCTCGCCTAAGCTTTCGCCATGATCGCTAAGATACACCATAACCACATCATACGCTTGTTCGTAAGGCTTTAAGGTGTCAATAATATTGTGCAAAAAATAATCAGTATACACAATGGCATTGTCATAGGCATTAATCACCGACTGAGTGTCACATTTTGAGAGCTCATTGCTTAAACAGGTCGGTTTAAATACCTCAAACGCTTTAGGATAGCGTTTGTAATAAGCCGGACCGTGGTTGCCCATTTGATGCAGTACCACTAAGGTATCTTTTGGTGGGCTGTTTTTTGAGCCCATTACCAATTTATCAAAATCTTTTAACATGCCAATGTCTCGGCATTCAACATCACATTCCAGATTGGTTGCCTGAGTTTTATAATCCTCAAAAGTGACGCGATCGGCCACCCCTTTAGAGCTTGAGTTATTGTCACGCCATATCACATTTACCCCTTGTTTATGCAAGGTGTCTAGCATATTTTCATTATAGCTTGCCATATCCACATCGAACTTATCTCGACCCAGATAGCTGAACATACAAGGCACAGAATAAGCAGTAGAGGTGCCACAAGAGCTGACGTCTTTGAAGCTATAGATGTCTTTGGTGTTTGACAGCAGCGGCATAGTATTACGTGCATATCCATTTAGACCAATATGATCGGCACGCACGGTTTCTCCCACCACCAGTACCATAAGCTTAGGCTTGGTAGAGGCTGGGGCAATGTGTTTGGTATCAGTCGCGTGGGCAGTAAGGGTCTTTGGACGACGCATTTCATCAAATTTATCTGTGCCCAGTTTAATAGAAGAATAAATAGGCATCACGGGGTTGGCATAAAAACGCACCTGTTTATGCTGACGAAAAAAGCTGGCGTACTGGTCACCAAAGGGCAATAGACAAGCGGCCATCAAAGCTAAAGTGGCGATAATCGCCCCTATTTTTTGTAAGGCTGCAAACTTTAACGGCACCGTTTTAATGTGCAGCTGTGAGACAAGTAAGGCGGGGATAACACCAAGTACTACTACCCGCATTAAGAATGCTGGCGCGAATAAATCCATAGCTTCTGCTTGATCGGTCTCAAGCCCATTTATAAGCATGTGAGTATCAAAGATAGTCCCGTAACTGTCAGTGAAATACGCACAAATTGCACCAATCATTAACGCCAATATCAGCATAGGTTTGTGCAGGTATTTGTGACTTACTAATTGCAGTACCAACCAAATCACACAAAACAGCAATCCACCCACTGACATTACAAAGGCCCAGCTATGAGCCACCGGATAAATAGCGGTAAGCTGATTAAAGAAACTAAAGTTGGCCGTCAGTGTCAAATAAAGTGCCACTATGAATACCAATATATTGGCATTCATAGGCCTTTGAGAAAACAACTTCAAATATGAACGATTGTCTACACTGCCTTGCTGGCTTGAGGCAAAGTTCGTGGGCTGTGATAAGGGAGCAGTATCGACTGAGGAAGAGGTTTGATTCACCATATGCAGGCTTCTTGTAGGAAAAAACATGCCTGTATGGTAATGATCGGGTCGTTAAGATAGCGTTAAGACCCTCGATACAAAGAGTGTGTCAAAGAGTAAGCGTATAAGAGTTAAGCCATAAGAATTAACGATGAGAGTATGGGCAATGATTACTAAAAAGTTTTTTTATTGTCACTAAGATTAACTGACCTGCATTTGGTAGTAAGGGCTCTTAAAGACCATAATTATTTTTGTTTAGATAAGGTTTAAAATAGGTGAGTATTTGTATATTAAAGATATATTCTAATAAAACGCTCTTATGTTGTTATTTAATGTTATTAAATTTGAGGTTATTGTTTCTTATTGTTAAGCATGTTTTTTTGTGAGTTTTTTTATTCGACATATATATATTTGATTACATTATAGATATTAATAAAAGCCATAAAGTTAATAGTGATTAATTGAACTTTGATATATAACCTGTATTATATTATTAGATGGTAAGGTGAGTTTAACACTCTAGCAGCCTAGACGGATATTACTAATAAGTACAATAATATTTATTGATAAACTAATAATTATGATTGTTAAGTTTTATTATTCGAAATATGTCAGGTTTTATGCTTAGACCAGAAGCCGAATTCAGCTTAATAAAGGTTGGATAGCTTAAATAATCAAATAGGTGAGTTATGAGATTTCAAATCCTACTAATACCAAGTGTATTAATCACAATGTTAGCGACAGGCTGCCAATCTACAGCTTTTATGGCTTCAGCGGATAACCCTATAGGAAGTATAGCAAGTACACCTGTGTCAACGACGGATGGCGTTCGTCAAGTCGACACGGCTCGCTGGACTAAAACGGGTCAAGTATTTACGACTCCTGATGATAGTGCATTAGCCGCTAATGAGAGTCGTATTGTTATATTTCGCACGCCTACAGGTGTGTCTGAAGCCACCTCAATAGACGCCGCTGGCGCTATAGATTTTGAAGATAGTGTCGTTGTTGGTATAGAGAATTATTTTCAAACGTCGTTACAGGCGGGGCGTTACTCACAGATTAAGGTTTGTGCTGGCCAGAATGTGTTAAGTGCTGAGCTTACAGACCAAAAGAACAATCACTTAGCCAATGATGGGGTCAAAGTAAACTTGCAGCCTAAGCGCACTTATTATTATCAAGTCAGTCATGTAGAAAAAGGAGTTACGCCAGTAATTAGAGCGATTAATGCGCCTGAGGCCATAGAGTTACTTAAAGGCTCTATTGAGCAAACGCATCAAATCAGCCGAGTTGTCACTGATAACTGTATGCAACCACTCACTCAAACCACTACGACTAATCCAGTGACCACTCCTGTAATGGAGACTCAGAAACCGATAAATCTTGATGTACTATTTGACTTTGATAGTGCTCAGATAAAAGGAGAATATCAACAAAAAATACAACTGCTTGCGGAGTATATGCAGGCCAACCCAGAGGCTACTGTACATTTAGAGAGTCATACCGATAGTAAAGGCGCAGCTGGTTATAACTTGAAATTATCGCAAGCACGTGCAGAGGCTGTAGAAGCTGAATTAGTAAATAATTATGAGGTAGCAGGTAACCGCATTACTACTCAAGGCTATGGTGAGTCTCAGCCAGTTGCCTCTAATGATACTGAAGCAGGACGCCAACAAAATAGACGTGTGTTAGCGACTATTACACCATAGATATCGAAACTTTGCGCTTAATACAATTATTCTAATCACTCCTCTTTTATCCAATATATTTAGTGAAATAAAGAAATACTTAATATCCCTTACTACACAATAATTAATACAAATTAAAATTTAGGAAATATCATGAAAACAGTTATCTTAAAAGTAAACACAGCTACTCAAACCATTGCAGAACATACTGTCGTGACTCAAGATGGCCAGCCCACTGTGATTAAAGCTGTTCAAAAAGTAAACTATGAGCTTTTTGATCCAGCCACAGGCCATGCACCAAACCATATTGTCACTAAGCGTGTGGGTAAGGATTTACATGTATCAATGGAAGATGATGGCCAAGATAGCGATCTAATCATTGAAGGATTCTACGACCATCCTGATAGCGCATTAATAGGCTTGGCAGAAAATGGTGAGTATTACTACTATATTCCAGATACAGGTGAAGCGGCAGATTACGTCACTCAATTACAAATTGGCGATGTAGAAGGTCAAGCACTTGGCGGTGAAAGTCAAGTGGCCCCTTGGTGGGTTGGGGCTACCGAAGGCAGTTTTGATGCGCTACCGTGGTTAGTTGGCTTGGCTGGTGCTGGTATTGTTGGTGCTGCTTTAAGCAGTGGTGGCGGATCAAGCTCTAATGACAGACCTATTAAAGATACCACGGCACCAGCGGCGCCAACTGTAGACAATGTATCTAACAAAGATACAGATGGTGATGGCACACCTGATAAAACTGTTGTTTCTGGTAAAACAGAGCCCGGTGCAACCGTGACGGTGACAGACAAAGACGGTAATATAATTGGTAGTACCACTGCTGATGACAATGGCAACTACAGTGTTGATGTACCGGTGATTGCTGAAGGCGACTTGGTTGATGTGACTGCAACCGATGAAGCCGGTAATGAATCACCGGCAACAGAAGCAACTGGCAGTACAGATACTACCGCACCAGCGGCACCAACTGTAGACAATGTATCTAACAAAGATACAGATGGTGATGGTACGCCTGATAAGACAGTTGTTTCTGGTAAAACAGAGCCAGGTGCGACTGTGACGGTAACAGACAAAGACGGCAATATAATTGGCACCACTACTGCAGATGACAATGGCAACTACAGTGTTGATGTGCCGGTGATTGCTGAGGGCGACTTGGTTGATGTGACTGCAACCGATGAAGCCGGTAATGAATCACCGGCAACAGAAGCAACTGGCAGTACAGATACTACCGCACCAGCGGCACCAACTGTAGACAACGTCACCAACAACGACACAGACAACGACGGCATCCCAGATAGCACCACCATCAGTGGTAGCACAGAGCCAGGTGCGACTGTGACGGTGACAGACAAAGACGGCAATGTAATTGGTAGCACCACTGCTGATAACAAAGGCAACTACAGTGTTGATGTACCGGTGATTGCTGAGGGCGACTTGGTTGATGTGACTGCAACCGATGAAGCTGGTAATGAATCACCGGCAACAGAAGCAACTGGCAGTACAGATACTACCGCACCAGCGGCACCAACTGTAGATAACGTATCTAACAAAGATACAGATGGTGATGGTACGCCTGATAAGACAGTTGTTTCTGGTAAAACAGAGCCGGGTGCGACGGTGACAGTGACAGACAAAGACGGCAATGTAATTGGTAGCGCTACGGCAGATAGCAATGGCAACTACAGTGTTGATGTACCGGTGATTGCTGAGAGCGACTTTGTTGATGTGACTGCAACCGATGAAGCTGGTAATGAATCGGCACCGACAGAGACGGCGGGTAGCAAAGACACCACTGCGCCAGCGGCGCCAACTGTAGATAACGTATCTAACAAAGATACAGATGGTGATGGTACGCCTGATAAGACAGTTTTTTCTGGTAAAACAGAGCCGGGTGCAACCGTGACGGTGACAGACAAAGATGGGAATGTAATTGGCACCACTACTGCTGATGACAATGGCAATTACAGTGTTGATGTGCCAGTAATTGCTGAGGGCGACTTGGTTGATGTGACTGCAACCGATGAAGCTGGTAATGAATCGGCACCGACAGAGACGGCGGGTAGCAAAGACACCACTGCGCCAGCGGCGCCAACTGTAGACAACGTATCTAACAAAGATACAGATGGTGATGGTACGCCTGATAAGACAGTTGTTTCTGGTAAAACAGAGCCAGGTGTGACTGTGACGGTGACAGACAAAGACGGCAATGTAATTGGCACCACTACTGCTGATGACAAAGGCAACTACAGTGTTGATGTACCGGTGATTGCTGAGGGCGACTTGGTTGATGTGACTGCAACCGATACTGCTGGTAATGAATCACCGGCAACAGAGACGGCGGGTAGTACAGATACCACGGCACCAGCGGCACCAACTGTAGACAACGTATCTAACAAAGATATAGATGGTGATGGCACACCTGATAAGACAGTTATTTCTGGTAAAACAAAGCCAGGTGCAATCATTACAGTGACTGATAAAGATGGTAACGTAATTGGTAGCGCTACGGCAGATAGCAATGGCAACTATAGTGTTGATGTACCGGTGATTGCTGAGGGCGACTTGGTTGATGTGACTGCAACCGATGAAGCTGGTAATGAATCACCGGCAACAGAAGCAACTGGCAGTACAGATACTACCGCACCAGCGGCACCAACTGTAGATAACGTATCTAACAAAGATACAGATGGTGATGGTACGCCTGATAAGACAGTTGTTTCTGGTAAAACAGAGCCGGGTGCGACGGTGACAGTGACAGACAAAGACGGCAATGTAATTGGTAGCGCTACGGCAGATAGCAATGGCAACTACAGTGTTGATGTACCGGTGATTGCTGAGGGCGACTTGGTTGATGTGACTGCAACCGATACTGCTGGTAATGAATCGGCGCCAACAGAGACGGTGGGTAGTAAAGACACTACCGCACCAGCGGCACCAACTGTAGACAACGTCACCAACAACGACACAAATAACGACGGTACCCCAGAGACCACCACCATCAGTGGTAAAACAGAGCCCGGTGCGACTGTGACGGTGACAGACAAAGACGGCAATGTAATTGGTAGCACTACAGCAGATAGCAATGGCAACTACAGTGTTGATGTACCGGTGATTGCTGAGGGCGACTTGGTTGATGTGACTGCAACCGATACTGCCGGTAATGAATCACCGGCAACAGAGACGGCGGGTAGCAAAGACACCACAGCGCCTGCTACGCCGCAAAGTGCACCAGTGGTTACCGATAATGTGGCCAACGATGGGTCAGGTAATGAGCTTGAGCCAGGTGAAGTGATTAATGATGGTGATAAGAGTAATGACAACACGCTAAGCGTTACCGTTCCCGCCGATCAATTGACGGCTGGTGACATCCCGCAGTTGGTGGTTGATGGGGAAGTTGTGCCTGCAACAGCAGTGACCAATCCAGATGGCAGCGTGACCTTAACACCAACCACGCCGCTTAACGATGGCATCCAT
>Ga0208016_100192_pt1 | contig 25561 bp, 19 predicted proteins | sample 28_taG_FD_184102 | JGI IMG/M metagenome (GOLD analysis project Ga0208016, IMG submission 184102) | Marine viral communities from Cariaco Basin, Caribbean Sea - 28_WHOI_OMZ (SPAdes) (version 2) | ecosystem: Environmental > Aquatic > Marine > Oceanic | place: Caribbean Sea: Cariaco Basin...
TCTCTCACGATTTAGCCCTTGCCATTCGCTAGTAGTTAGCGTTGAATAACAGTGTGTTAAACAACGGTGATCTTCCTACAGAGGACTTTCACCTCATTAGTTCATGCCCATGCTGGGCGTACACAAACAACTGTAGCCGTTCGCTGGCGCTCACTGGGACAATAACACGTAGGCTCAGTCGCTTCGCTTCCATTTTAGCCTACGTGTTATTGCCCCTAAGTTGGGCGTTAGGCTCCGACAATGAACATACTTATTCTTACCTACGGAACCCGGGGCGATGTACAGCCGTATATTGCATTGGGGCAAGGCTTAAAGCGGGCTGGACACTGCGTAACGGTGTCAACGAGCTCACGATTTAGCGGGGCTATTGAAGCTGCTGGACTCCATTATGCCTACATGAACGACGGTATGCTGACTTTGCTGGGTACGCCTGAAGACCAAGGCGTGCTGGAAGATACGAATAATATATTTCAAGTAGTAAAGCGCACGTTGGGCTTGCTCAAGAAAGTAGGCCCGATACAGCGTGCTTTAGCTGACGAAAGCTGGGAGGCAGCACAACAATCACAGCCAGATATGATTGTGTTTCACCCCAAGGCGTTTACTGCACCTGATATTGCTGAGAAGCTCGGCATTCCCGTTGCGATGGCGCTAGTCGTGCCAGGATTAGTACCTACGGCTGAGTATCCAAACATGATGCTGCCTCGATTGAAGCTGGGTGGGTGGTATAATAAACTCTCATATAGCTTTGTTAATCTACTGATTGGGTTGTCGGTGGCTAAACACGCTCGAACATGGCGCCAGGAAAATAACCTACCGAAAGCAAAAAGCTTTAGCCTTTTACAGACTCACGATGGCACAGCAATTCCTGTTATTCATGGCTTTAGCAAATTGGTAGTGTCACGACCTGACGACTGGCCGCGAACGGCTAGTATCTGCGGTTACTGGTATACCGAAGATGGTGAAGACTATGAGCCTACACCAGAACTTTCAGCTTTCTTGGCCGAAGGCTTACCGCCTGTGTATGTTGGCTTCGGCTCCATGACAGGACGTGACCCTGAATGTTTAGCAAGTATGGTCATTGAAGCACTTCAAGGAGCAGGCGTTCGCGGCGTTCTCGCAACTGGCTGGGGCGGGATAAAAATTAAGACGTTGCCTCAGAGTATTATTGCGGTTGACCAAGTGCCTCACTCATGGCTCTTTTCTCGCGTGAGAGGTGTTGTGCACCATGGAGGCGCAGGAACCACAGCTGCAGCCTTGCGTGCAGGAAAGCCTTCTATTGTTATACCTTTTTTCGGAGATCAGCCCTTCTGGGGGGATCGCGTGCATACACTGAACGCTGGTTCAGCCCCGATCCCATTGAAGAGGCTGACGGTTGATAGGCTTCAGGCGGCTATCGAAGAGATAACCACCGACCAGAATATGATTGACGATGCAGAGGCGCTCGGAATGAGACTGCGAGAAGAGGATGGCGTAGAGAACGCAATTGCGACGATTGAAAGCCTTGCAGGCGTGCCTAACCAAGCATTGCAGCGGACAAGCCGCTGAATGCGGCGTTAGCTGTTTAAAGGAGTATCAAGTAATGGAGTCATTATTTAAATCTATAGCCATCGGCGTTTTTGTTGGTTTAGCAGGAACTTTATTTCTATATGTATTTTCAGAGTACATATCAGAACAAAGTGAAGCACTAGTATTTGGTGTTTTTGCTGGTGCAGCTTGTCTCTTTATTGACTTGATTGCTAAAAAAATAAAGTCAAATAGCCGAGAAGGCAGCTAGTAACACCATCACGGTGGGAATTTACTCACAGGCCTTTTGCCAAATCTCAATTCATATTATATCAACGACGGCGCTTAATTTTGGCCTTCAAATTCATAGGTTATTTGGGGTTGTGCAGCTAACAAACAACTGTTATCGCTCACTACGTTCGCTGGGACACAAAGCAGAAGTAGCTAGTCAATAATCTGCAAGTCAGCTCCTTGTCTAAAGCAGTCGCCTGCGTGCCAAATTGCTAATGTCCGGTTATCGCTCATAGCTTTCTGACAGTGGGAGTCTAACCCTATTCATCGAAACTGTAAGTTCAGATATATGCTACTACAAATAATCACATCACCTTTCTTGGGTAAGTGTCTCAGCAGTCTTTTCATCATCAGCTGCTTAGAACCTGGATATTTTAGCGGCGCACGTTGATTCATAGTATTTTCTTTAGAACTCTTTTTATCATTTAATGTGCAAGTTTTTACGCTTCGGTCTCATCGTTGACGTTGTGAGCATTGACGAACCTGGCCGCGGTATTGAAAAGTTCAAATTCACCGAGAGCTTCTATCTTCGGGTCGCCCTTCCGCTTTTTGCTTTTCTTGGCATCGTCCCATCCAGCATTGTAAGAGAGCTCTATCAGCATTTTTACTCGGTTTCTGTCGTTGGGATTAAGGCGTAGTAGAAAGTGCTCTAAAAAAAGGTTACTTGACGGCGGGAGCTCGTCTGAGAGGCGTTTCTTAGTAGCGGCAACGTCTTCATCTGTCGTGACGGTGTAATCCTTAGAGAATAGCATCTCGAAAACTTCGTCATAGTTTTCGGCGTATGTTTCTCCCTTCACCCTATCAATTAACTGTTTAGTCTTTGGTGACACTTCAATCGTCTCAGTTCTCTTTAGGCCCCGGTGTTTGAACGCACGATAGCGATTTTGAAATTGCTTAATGACAGGTTGTGAAATCCACGGCCTCATTGCTTTATATAGGGGCCTGGGCTCAAGTGATAGCCATGTATTGAGTATGTTGGCATCCGTGGCCAAAAGCGTTTCTTTATCTTGCAGGTACTCCGACTCTGGCACTGATTTTAAGAACTTGATGAGGTGTTTGTGGAGGTAGGATGTCCAAAGGCTTTCGCGGGATTGCGCTTTGAATTCCTCAAAAGTTTTTTCGAAGGCAGTAACTTTGGCAGGTCTTATATGTTTACGCATCGCGATGAAACATCTGGTTTTACTCAGTCCTCCCCACTCGAGCTTTTTTGCTTCTATATTAAAGGGGGTTTGGATATCATTATCACGTAATGAATTTAAAAAGGACGCCAATTGTTCGTCCAAGAATGCCTGCCAAAGACTTTCTTCTGTCATGGTACTTGCTCGCTATGAAATTTGTTCCATCATATAGTAAATCGACGCCATCATAAAAGCGTTATTTGTAACGTTTTTTATTTAGCCCATAACCACCCTACTCCGCATATAATGATAAAGCGTTACATATAACGTTTTATTAAAAGCCTTGATCACCTTACTCCCCTGCTCTATTATTCAATATAAATCAAATTATCTTAAATTATAAAAAAGCACCTATTTATGAGCGCAATGTTAATTCATGTAGAAAATGTACCGATGGCGATTGCTGAATCAGATCGCGATCGGGTAATTGAAAACTTACGTGAGTTAAAAGACGATGTATGGGAATTGAAGTCAGAAAATACGAAACGGGCTTATCAGTATGACTTTATTCAGTACCTGAGGTTTTGCAAGGACAATGCGTTACCGGCGATGGCCAGCGATGTCAATGTGACTAAAACAACATGTCGTGCTTATCTGGACTACCTGATGTCGACCAAATTAAAGCATCATTCGATACGTCGAAAAATTGCATCAGTCCGCTATTTCATTGGTGTAAGCGAATTACCGGACCCGTGGAAACAGTCAAAACTCTTTGCCGAATACACCAACCATAAGATAAATCAAAAGCCCAGTCGTCAGTCTCAAGCCGCGCCTATGCGCCTTGAAATTATTGACGCCATCAATGCAAAACTCGATACGGATCCGCTGATTGGGTTACGTGACGCCGTCATCTTTAATACGGCGATAGACACAATATTCCGAGCATCCAATTTGTTAGCTATTGAGATCCATCACATCGATTTTGCTAAACAACGGATCTTTGCGCCTCGCTCCAAGACCGATAAATCAGGTAAAGGCCAGTACGGCTATATCTCAACAACCACTATCAATCTTATCGACAAATGGCTCACAAGAACGGGCATTGCGGATGGCCCCTTATTGAGAAAATTATCACCCAAGCAAACGGTACAAGATAACGCGATGCAATACCATGCACTCTTGGCCAGATATAAGAATTTAGCGGCAACACTCAATTTAGAATTCAAACCAAGCTGCCATAGTACCCGGGTCGGTGGGGTGGTAACCATGTTTGAACGAGGTATCTCATTAGATCAAATTCAAAAGGCCGGCGGGTGGACAAGTTCAGCTATGCCGATGCATTACGGTGAAGAGTTTGATGTCACAAAGACTGGGATGGCCAATGTACGATAAGACAACAGACGGATTGAAAAATGCTGTCCTAACAACTCACTGGTGACACAAACGGCTGCGCTTTCAAGCGCGGTTATTGCGCTGTTTCAAAATCGTGCTAATTTGGTTATTAATGCATGATAGCGCTAGTAAAATTCCCCATAAGGAAAAATAGAAAAAAATCTGTTTTATCACGAAAAAACCAGTGCTGACAGAGGTTTATATTTTATATTCGTTATTCTTACAAAACACTCGTTTAATCGGTGTTCACGTCATTAAGCAAGGGTATACAAAGATGTTTGTAACGTACTGACGGGTATAAAAAAATCATTTACGAAGGTAAAACTAATGTTTTCTTTACAACAGTGAAAAACACAAACCTATTAGTAATTTACTGGCTGTGTTCATATTTCGCTTTCAGTCATTTATACAATCGTCATTAACTAACTCTGTGAGACCGACAATGAATGCTAAACCGAATCAGGCGCTAGACAATGACGATGAAGTTGCACTTCATGGAGTGACCCTCGAACATGTTATCGTCGAAATTGATTCACTGAAATCAGAATTAGCTGACATTGAAGCCACGCTTTACGAACAACTGCAGCTTGATGGCCAGTTAAAACCGATTGATGCGCCTTCTTTGCATAGGGCTACGGTGTGTGTTGAGACTGCGTCACACCACTTAAATAGCTATGCCGTTACCTCCGATGTAAAAGTGGCAGTGGTGGCCATGCTGTTGCTAGACATTGAGCTTCAATATCGCCATTTCTCATCGATTTGTCCTCGCATATTGGGGAAAAAAGCCTCAGACATTGGCTATCGCGATATCTTTGTTAAATTCTTTGACCTCATTGCGTGTGAATTGGCGCGCTATGACAAGCAATCAGGTCGGGGAGCAGATTCTTCTTTCTCTGAACTCAGTGTTCTGGAGAAACATATACAAGAAGAAGTCGTAAAAGCCATTGCCCCGGTGAACAGCATGATTCAGTTAATTCTAAATGATTACGCGCTTTTATCGTCAATCTCCGGTGTTACAAAGCGGGCGCATAATAAAGACAGGCAACGCTACTTTAAAGTAGCTAAAAAAACCCGTGACGGTTACATCAGTCGTTTTAAAGCGAGCATCGCTGCTGCGTGGGAACAAGTGTCTGCGTTAAGTGAAGAGCTTATCGAACTCAAAGCAGCAAAGAAGACTCAGATCATGGCGCTCAACAAAGAGCTTAAAAAAACGCGCGAGAAAGCTCTTCAATTTCGAAGTGTGCCTAACCCGATGAGTGAGCTTTTAGGGATAGACATTGAAGTGAATAAAGACGAAGAAATCGCGTCATTGTCAAAAAAAGTAGACAGTTTAGAGGCCGTCAATATGGAGCTTCAACGGGAAAACATCCGATTGAAAAAATTACTGGCCACTTCAGGGTTGTGAATATATATGTTCTGGCCAAATCAATCTTCGGGAAGTAGGCAGGCTCCGACAGATAAGAAATGGGCGCTACAAACAACCAAAATCGACGTAGGTTGAACAATGGAATATATGTTCATAACACTTACAGTCATAACCACATAAGAGGTTTAAGAGTGAATTAATTTTATGATAAGCCATAATCTGCTCGCTCGTGTTGAGTAAAAAATGACTGGTTACAAGAATCAGGGTTTTTTAGGTTCGAACGAGCGGTTGTTTTTGACATTATCTAAACTCTTTGTTGAAGAGTTTCACGGAATTATTTTGTAATGGATACAATAAAGGAATACTCCATACAATATGCTTATGCAATGGATGCTGACGATACACTTATTCACATCACTCAAGCTTCGCCCTTACAGCAGTATACCTGCCCTGGGTGCGGTGGAAAACTTACGCCAGTTTTAGGTGTGCAGAAAGCCAAGCACTTTCGCCATTTTCAAGATTGTTGTTCTTCAGAAACCTATCTTCACAAATGTGCTAAAGAAGCTTTTTTGTATTGTTACACTCACGCTCTGAGTGTGGCTAAGCCAATTACTTTGAAGTTAGAACGTCAGGTTCGTTGCACTGGGGGCCGTTCAGCGCTTTTGAGTGATCTAGAGTTTCGTTGCCTGAAAAAAGAGCCGGCTACTTATGATATGACGAAACTTTTTGATACTGCTGAACTAGAGAAATACGATAACAACCTTGGGTTAAAACCGGATATCATGTTAAGTGATTCAGGAACCAGCAGACGTTGCTATGTAGAGATATGCGTAACACATCCTTGCTCCGAGGAAAAAATAAATAGCGGCATTCCAATTTTAGAATTCAAGATCACCTCAGAATCAGACATTCAAATGTTACTGAGTGGTACGTATGCAGCCGCTGATGAGCGACTGAAGCCTTATAATTTTTCACCAAAGCCAAAAACTCAAGATACATGCAGCGGATTGTGCACAGCTGGCCATACTGAGATGACAATGTGGAGCATGAATGAAACGGGACGTTTGAAGGTAGAATATGCTTCCTTGCAGGATGTTGATTTAGGGTTTTACTCACCCTCGAATACTTGGCCAGTATCACTATCCTCTGAGGAAACGGAAAACCGATTAATAGGCTTGATTAATGATATTGATCCGAATCATCAATACCGATTGTGTTTACGTTGCAAATTTTCAACCCGGTGGGATAGTGGTTATATGAATTGCACTAAAAAGTTGAAACGAGTGCCATACACTGAAGCACGACAATGTTCAGAATACGAGAATAGTAGATGAGCAAGCGTCTAACGTGGGAACAGAAAGCCGTCGTTCAACATTCTGATGGTAACGCTCTGGTTAAAGCAGTGCCGGGTAGTGGTAAAACAACAACATTGGTTAAGCGTATTGAGCGATTGGTAAAAACAGGACTTGCTGAAAACTCTATCTTGATATTAATGTACAACAAATCTGCACGAGAAAGCTTTGAAAAAAAATTAGAAATAGCACTAAAACCCCGTTCAACCCCAAGAGTTTACACATTTCACAGCTTAGCATTGCGCATTGTTAAATTAGCAGAAAACAAGCAGCTAACGAAAAGGAGAACCTTGCTTCCACCGGAAGACCGCCGATATGAACAAGTGGTAAAGCAAGCTTATCGAGCAGGCTTTAACCATGAAGAAAGCTTTGTTCCCCAAGAAGATATTGAAGACTTTGAGTTATTTGTTCAACGATGCCGGGCAGAAGGTATTACACCGAATGATGTGTCCTCAGATCCAATACTGAGCGAAGAAAAGCCAGAGCACCTAAGAGCGTATCGTCGATACTGCGAGCTCTTAGACGAGCAACACTTACGAACGTTTGATGATTGCTTAATTGAGGCTGTTTTTTTGCTCAATAAGGACCCTACATTGTTAACTGGCTTTAGACATATCATTGTTGATGAATATCAGGACGTTAATCATATCCAAAATGAGCTGATAAGAGCTATTGCCAGACCGAACTCGTCCGTGATGGCAGTAGGCGATATCAATCAGTGTATTTACGAATGGCGAGGCGCTAGGCCTGATTTTATCGCTGGTCTTTTTGAGCAATACTTTCCCAACACCAAAGTGTTTCACCTGTCATGTACATTTAGATTTGGGCATAAAGTATCTTTGATGGCAAACTCAGTAATTCGCCGCAATAGCACAAAGCTCAGCAACCTGTGCATTAGTCACCACACGACGCCTCGTTCTGAGGTCAATTTGTATTTTGAAGATAATGTTTACAATATGCTTCGTGGCTTACAGACGAGCACCCAGACACAGGCTATTTTAGCTCGGACGAAAGCAAGCCTCGCTGAGGCTGAAATCGCATTACGCATGCACAAATTACCTTATCGTTACCTAAATGGGACTTCATCAATACACACTCGTGCCGAGATCGGGATGGTGGTGGTTGGTATGTTGATTTGTATTCACGGTGATTTACATCTTTTGGAAGAAATGCCACATAGGCAGTCAATTGTTTACGGCTTTTTGAGGCAGGCGGGGTTCAAATGGAAGAAGGGACAACTTAATGAAGCTCGTGAAGAAATGTGCCGACCTGAATCTGATATATGGAAAGTCTTGGAAAATATTTTGGGGAAAGCCCAATATCAATGTGAACTACTTAAAAGTTTTAAAGCTGTTTGCAATAAGTTTGATGAAAATGCACTTGCCATTGATGTGTTTATGGCTTTAAAGGGAGCAGGATTGATGGTTGGTGTGGGCACAGGCGGCGTGTCCCGAAGCGATTCGAACGATCAGAAGCGTGGTACTTTCAGAATGGAACAGGTGCTTGCCTCAAGTAACGTCACTGCGCTTGAATTTTTACGACTTATCTTGGCTCCTCCGCAGCGTAGTGATGGTTCAGATATCGTTCTTTCTACTCTGCATGCCTGTAAAGGACTTGAGTGGGATAACGTGATATTGATAGGTCTTTATGAAGATGACTATCCGGGCAATAACCAAAGCAAAAGTCAAAATCCATCGGTACTTCCTGAACTCGAAGAAGACCGCCGCTTGTTTTATGTGGGAATTACTCGGGCAAAACAAACCATCAGCTTGGTTGTACCGAAAGATGATGGGTTACGTAAATGGATTAGTAACGCATGGGATTCGACTCCGAAGAAAACACCTATAGCGACACGCTTTGTATATGAAACAGGCTTTACAGCTTGCAGACAAACTGGCGACGCGATTTACAGTAACTCAATTAAATCCCGAGAGACGGAATTTAGCAAATTTCATCAATGGTATGTAAGAGATTTTAAGCGTTTGAAAGTTTGATGAAATAGTATTCAAGTAACGTTAAGGCCTAATTTGGCTTTTGTTGATCTTACTGTAAAAAATTGAACAAAATTGCTAGCTTTATATTGCTTTATATCTAAAATATATAATTATAAATGATAAGTTAAAAAGGTTATAAAGCAATGGACAGGTGGCACTACCCTCGACGCAAGCTGTGTGACTATATTCTGCAAGGTATGCAACAAGGGCTACTTGAGAGGGTTACTTTTTTTGCACCTCGCAAGCGTGGCAAAACACAGTTTATCACGCGTGACGTTATTCCTGCCTGTGACAAGATTGATGTGTTACCCATATACATCGACTTCTGGTCAGACAAAGACTCGCCTCAGAATGCCTTTATTGATGCCGTCACGACCACGCTTGAATCACGTCGGAATATGTTTTTGAAAATCCTGGCAAAGCTTAAGTTCACACCTGCTGTGTCATCTTCGGGCGTAACAGTTAAAGCGGAAGCAAATGCCATGAGTGCACAGCGCCCTACCCTGCATTCAGTTTTTGATGCGCTTAATACCCATGACACGCCTATCCTGTTATTACTTGATGAGGTTCAGCATCTTGCTACGTCTGCTGACTATGCGAGCTTTACCGCAGCCTTACGAAGCTTCATGACTGCGCGAAGTGATAACAAGATAAAGGCCATTTTCACCGGCTCATCACAGGAAGGGCTTAATAAGCTATTTAAAAACACCAAAGCCCCTTTTTATGATGCCAGTCAGACTATTCCTTTCCCACAACTGGATAGAGATTTCGTCATTCACCAGCTGGGGGTTTTTAAATCTGTTACCGGTGGACGTGAACTCGATGAGGAAACAGCTTTCTCAATTTTTACACAACAACAGTTTCATCCAGCTCGGTTCTCTGAAATGCTTAAATTCATGGCACTTGAAGGGATTTATGATATACAAGCCGGTTTTGATGAACATGACCAGCGTTACCTATTAAATGAGCGCAGTGAATTTGCTAAGTCCATTGAGCAACTGAATCCGCTCGATAAAGTGATACTTAAATTACTAGCCAAGGACTGGAGCAAAGGGCTCTACACGGATGAAACGAAAAGTGTGCTTGAATCTGAATTGGGTAAACGCCCCAGTAATCCGCTGATTGGTGCAGCCTTGACTCGCTTGGCTGAACAGGACCTTATTTATAATGAATCGAGGGGAGTGTGGCTGGTGGCCGACCCTTCACTTAAATCATTTATGTCGGAAAAGTAGCAGAGCCCCTTTTCATCAGTATCATTGAGCAAAACATATCGACGAAGTAGTCTTCGTCCGCTAAAAACAAAAGGAAAAGATTTACACCATGAGTACCTCTATGCAAATCAATCAGGACGATATCAACAAAGCCGTATGGGCGGCTTGTGACACGTTCCGTGGCGTCATCAGTGCCGATACCTATAAAGACTTCATTCTTACCATGCTTTTTTTAAAGTATATCTCGGACGTGTATAAGGATGACTATAACCGTCTAGTACAGCAATACGGGGATAACCCTGAACTCATTCATGCCATGATGTCGAAGCAACGCTTTGTGTTACCTGAGGGCGCAAGCTTCTGGGACTTGTATGAAAAACGCTATGAGCCGGGTAACGGTGAGCGTATAGACAAAGCCTTGCATGCCATTGAAGAAGCTAACGGCAGTAAGCTTAAAAACGTCTTCCAAGACATCAGTTTCAATACGGACCGCTTAGGCCAAGAAAAACAAAAAAATGACTTATTACGACATCTATTGGAAGATTTTGGTAAGGACATCTTAAACCTAAGCACAGAGCGCGTAGGCAGCCTTGATATCATTGGTAATGCTTATGAATACCTTATCAAACACTTTGCCGCTGGCAGTGGCGCCACCGCTGGTGAGTACTATACGCCCCCAGAGGTCTCGACGCTTCTTGCAACTGTTTTAGAGCCGGTTGAAGGCGATGATATTTGTGACCCTTGCACAGGAAGTGGTTCATTGCTCTTAAAATGTGGCGCTATGGTACGCAAAAATTCAGGTTCAAAAAAATACGCATTGTACGGACAAGAAGCTATTGGCTCGACATGGGCCCTAGCCAAGATGAACATGTTCCTACATGGCGAGGACAACCACAAAATCGAATGGGGCGATACTATACGTAACCCCCTCCTGTTAGATAAAGACGGTAAAGGCTTATTGCACTTTGATGTGGTCACTGCAAACCCTCCTTTTTCTTTGGATAAGTGGGGCCATGGTGATGCCAGTAACGACCCGTTTGGCCGCTTCCGCAGAGGCGTTCCGCCAAAGACTAAAGGTGACTACGCGTTTATTACTCACATGATTGAAACGCTCAAGCCTGAGACTGGCAGAATGGCGGTAGTTGTGCCGCATGGCGTACTATTCAGAGCATCAAGCGAAGGTAAAATTCGTCAGCAACTCATTGAAGAAAATCTATTAGATACGGTTATCGGCCTACCAGAGAAGCTGTTCTTTGGTACAGGCATTCCTGCCGCTATATTGGTCTTCAAAAAGCAAAAAACGGACAAAAACGTATTGTTTATTGATGCCAGTCGTGAGTTCAAATCAGGCAAAAACCAAAACCAGCTAACTGATGAAAACATTCAGAAAGTCATCGACACCTACAAGGCTCGTGAAAGTGTTGATAAATACGCATATCTAGCCAGTTTTGATGAAATCAAAGAAAACGACTTTAACCTAAACATCCCTCGCTACGTTGATACCTTTGAAGAAGAAGCGGAAATTGATTTAGTGGCAGTGCGCACTGAGCGTGTACAGCTTAAAAATGAACTGCAAAGCCTTGAAGCAGAAATGGACGGCTATTTAAAGGAGTTGGGATATGAAGGCTAAACGAGAGCGCTATACTCCTCATGATGTTGGTCCATCACCGTTAGAATGGGATGCCCCTTACTTAAAAGATGTATCAAGTCTAATAACTAATGGCTTTGTTGGAACTGCTACCCCTTACTACACAGACGAAAAAGGAGTTCCATATCTTTACGGAACTAATGTCAGGGCAAATAAGATTGATTCAAAAGGTATTAGGTATATCAATCAAGAATTTCATGCAAAACAAGAAAAAACCAAGCTCCAAAAAGGGGACTTGTTGACGGTCCAGTCTGGTCACATAGGTGAAACTGCCGTAGTTCCAGATGAATTCGATGGAGCGAATTGCCATGCATTGATTGTTACTAGAACAAAAAACAAATATGTATTTCCCGATTTTCTGAGTTATTACATTAATTCAGAAATAGGAAAAGCAAGACTTAAAGGGCTAGAGGTTGGTTCCACCATCCTTCACATCAATACAAAAGATTTAAAGAAGTTTCGAGTCCTATTACCACCACTCCCAGAACAACGCAAAATCGCCAAAATCCTATCCACTTGGGATAAAGCGATTAGCACCACAGAGCGCCTAATCGACAACAGTAAACAGCAGAAAAAAGCCCTCATGCAACAACTGCTCACTGGCAAAAAACGCCTACTTGATGATTCAGGTAAGCCGTTTGAGGGTGAGTGGGAAGATCTTTACCTTCACGATGTTGCAAAAATAATAGTTAGTCCTGTTGATAAGAAGATTGTAGATGGTGAAATTCCAGTTGAGCTGTGCAATTACACTGACGTTTACTACAATACTAGAATTACAAACTCAATTGAGTTTATGAAGGCTACCGCTAAAAAGTCTGAGATAGATAAATACACATTACAAGTTAACGATGTCATCATAACTAAAGACTCCGAAACTCCGGGAGACATAGCAGTACCAGCTCTAGTAAGTGAAGACTTAGGTGGTACTGTTTGTGGATATCATTTAGCAATTGTCCGTCCAAACAGTCAATTAGTTGAGGGAGCGTACCTCAACTACTTATTTTCGATGCAAAAAACACGATACTATTTCTTTACTTTAGCTACGGGAGCAACACGATTTGGTTTATCTATTGGTGGAATAAATAAAGCTCACTTCACACTCCCACCATTAGAGGAACAACGTAGAATAGCTGCCGTACTAACAAATTCAGATAGAGAAGTAGAGCTATTAGAACAACAACTTGCTGACTTAAAGCAAGAAAAGAAAGCGTTAATGCAACAATTGCTAACGGGCAAGCGTAGAGTCAAGGTGGATGAAGAGGCCATGGCATAATGACGCAAAAGCGGCCTCGCACTATTCAAATCTTTTTGCCGACTGGCGACCCAGCCGGCATTCGCATTGCAGAACTAACTACCTCTATTATTCGCGTGATTGAAGTACCTAGAAGTGATATCGCTGAATTTGTCAAAATGCCAGAAGCCAAACAGGTTGGACTGTATTTCTTAGTGTCTGGTGACAGTAAAGACGAGTTATACATTGGACAATCGGGCGATGTGGGCGCGAGGCTCACTCAACATCACAAAGATGAGAAGAAAGACTGGGAATGTGCGTTAGTGCTGGTGTCACTGACCAATAACCTTACCCAAACCCACGTTTTGTATTTGGAATCGTTGTCGATTGAAAAAGCCCGTCAGTGCCAGCGCTATGAGCTGTTAAATGGAAATGGCGGACAAAAGCCCCATACGCCTATTCGGCTTAAAGCTGATTGCGATGAAATTCATGAGATAGGCAGTCTGCTGTTAGCGACATTGGGTTACCCGCTGTTTGAACCGCTGACTGACCAATCACCTACCCAAGCTGAACAGGTATTTGTGTGTAATCGCGCTTCGGTCAATGTCAAGGGTATCTATACCAATGAAGGTATGGTGGTGTTGAAAGGCTCGACGGCGCCTTATGTCACTAAGCGTAAAACTGATAAACGCATGGTAGAAATTCGTGATGGTTTATTGAAAAAAGGGGGCATTTCTCTTTCAGAAGATAACATTGTATTTGAACGCGACTACTTGTTTAAAACGCCCAGTGGCGCATCGGGCTTTCTGCTCCTGAGCTCATCGAACGGCTGGGTTGACTGGAAAACAGAGCAAGGCGTGACGCTCCATGAGCATAAGGGCAGAACACTTTTCTTGGCTGAGCGTTAAAATTAAGCAAAAGCCGGTGAACGCTACTTCAGTAGTTCTTCGTCGGTAATGTGCTCGCCTTCATAGCAAGGACTTGGTATCTTAAAGTCATAAGCTACATCTCTGAAGCGCTAACAAATGGAGAGAATAGACGTAATGGAAGACAACCGCAGAATGGCAGCCAACTTCAACGAAGAATTTAGTGCAAAACTTCCCGCACTCACGTTGCTGACCAATTTGGGCTATACCTTCATTCCTCCTGCTGAGTGCGAGACACTCAGAGGCAACTTATCAGGCGATACCAATAAAAGTACCCAGCAAGTCATCCTGCTTCCTATTTTGCGACAATTTTTAGCCAAGCAAAACTTTTCCTTTCAGGGAAAAACGTACCCGTTATCTGAAGCAGCTATTGATAAAGTCATCCACCAACTTAGCCCTGCGATGAACTTAGGGCTACTGACGGCCAATGAGAACATCTATGACGCCCTCATGTACGGGGTGAGTGTTACCGAGTTTATTGACGGCAAAAAAGCCTCGCCCACAATAAAGTTAATTGATTGGAATACGCTCACAGAAAACGCATTTCACTTCACGGAAGAGTATGTGGTGCAAACCGCCCCCGCGACAGGGCGACGCATTCCCGACATCGTATGCTTTGTAAATGGTTTACCGCTTGCGGTAATTGAGGCCAAGCGCCCTAATGATGCAAAGACAGGAAAGCTCACCACGTCAGCAGGTATCTCCCAGCATTTACGCAATCAGGGGCACGATGAGATTCCGCATTTATTCGCGTTCAGTCAATTGCTACTTTCCATTAATGGGTATGACGGCTTGTATGGCACCACCGGGACGAAAGAAAAGTTTTGGGCCAAGTGGAAAGAAGAGCTAATAACCGAGGCCGAGTTTGGCGCCCTAATCAATAAACCACTTTCTCAAGACAAACTCGATTTACTGCTTAACCACCGCCCTGCAAACGTAAAAGCTGAGTTCTTGTCACTATTGAATGCAGGAGAGCTCGCGGTAACGGACCAAGACCGACTGCTTGTCAGCCTATTACGGCCAGACCGTCTGCTTGAAATGAGTCGCCTGTTTACGCTTTTCGATAAAAAAGCGGGGAAAATTGTCGCGCGGTACCAACAAGTCTTCGGTATCAAAGCATTGATAGAGCGTATTAGTTCGTTTGATAAGTCCGGCTCTCGAGAAGGCGGTGTGATTTGGCATACTACGGGCAGTGGTAAGTCATTCACTATGGTGTTCTTATCTAAAGCACTGATATGGCTTGAAGCCCTTGCGCAATGTCGTGTGATTATTGTTACAGACCGTGTGGACTTGGAAGACCAACTCAGTCGCACCTTTGCCTCTGGTGGCGTGTTAACTGACAGAGATAAAAAAGACGCCATGGCCACATCAGGCAAACGACTTGCGCAGCAAATCGGACAAGGCAATGAACGCGTTATCTTCTCCATTATCAACAAATTCGGCTCTGCCATTAAGCACGAAGAATGCTTCAATGATAGCCCTAATATTCTTGTGCTGGTGGATGAAGGTCACCGAAGTCAGAACGGCGAAAACAATATCCGTATGCAGCAAACCCTCCCTAATGCCGCGTTTGTCGCCTTCACCGGCACACCATTACTGAAAGACGATAAAACAGAGAACAAATTCGGTAAAATCATTCACTCTTACACCATGCAGCAAGCGGTAGAAGATAAAACTGTCACGCCCTTGTTGTACGAAGAACGCATACCTGAATTAGCCGTGCAGGATAAGGCCATTGATGCCTGGTTCGAACGAAGCACCAAATCGTTAACCGACAAGCAAAAAGCGGATTTAAAGAAGAAGTTTTCTCAAAAAGGACAGGTATACCAAACCGAAGACCGCATTCGCCTGATTGCTTACGACATCTCTGAACACTTCCAGAACTTTAAATACAAAGGATTGAAGGGGCAACTTGCCTGTGACTCTAAAGCATCAGCCATACGCTATAAAAAAGCATTAGATAAGTTGGGGCGGGTGACGTCCGTTGTGGCCATGTCACCACCGGATACCCGCGAAGGTCATGAAGCGGTTGACCAAGAAAGTAAAGACATCGTGCAAAACTGGTGGAAGGACAACATCGGTAAGATGGATGAAAAAGCCTACACCAAAGCCATCATAGAAGATTACAGTCATGTAGACGGTCCAGACATCATGATTGTGGTGGATAAGCTCCTGACGGGCTTTGACGAGCCTAAAAATACGGTGCTGTATATCGATAAGCCCTTAAAAGAGCACAATCTCATCCAAGCCATTGCACGAGTGAACCGCCTGTATCAAGACAAAGACTTTGGCTACCTCATCGACTATCGCGGCATCCTCAAAGAATTGGATACCACCATTGAGAAGTATCAAGACCTCGCCGAGCGTACCCAAGGCGGCTTTGACATTGAAGATATCCAAGGCCTCTATAGCTCAATGGAAACCGAGTATAAAAAGCTCCCCACATTACACAGCGACGTCTGGGCGATATTTGATGGTGTCAAAAACAAACAACAGCCTGCTGCACTGAGTCAGGCATTGTCCCCCAAAATTGAAGATATTGATGGCCAACTGACTGACACTAACTTAAAAAAGCGCCAAGACTTCTACGCCGCACTCACTGCATTCTCCAATTGCATGAAAGTCGCATTACAATCGACGTCATACTTTGACGATAAGTCGTTTGATAAAACCCGTGACCTATACAAGCGCGATTTGAAAGCGTTTGTCGAGATACGTCAAAAGGTCAAAGAACTCTCAGAAGAAACGGTCAATTATGATGCATATGCCGAAGATATAAGGCAACTTCTAGACAGACACATTTCAGGTGTTGAGATCACGGAATCAGATGGCGTGTATCTTATCGGCGAGATGGGGAAAACCCGCGAACCCGAAAAGATGTCCGACGATGAAGCGCGAAATCAAACGGATAAAATCACCGGGCGCGTAACAAAGATGATCCAAGATGACCTCGCTGACGACCCCTATGCACAGGCCCATTTTTCTAAGCTACTGAAACAAGCCATTGAAGATGCACGAGCGATGTTTGATTCCCCCGTCAAACAATACCTGATGTTTGCTGAGCTGGAAAATGACGTCGCACAACGCAAGGTCGCTGACATTCCAGACCGCTTTGTTGATGAAACTGGTAAACGTAATCGCCATGCACAAGCGTATTACGGTCTCTTTGCGCATGTTTTAGGCGATACACTTAATGACAAGCCACACCTAGATGAAGACACCCGTGTTGCGCTCGCCTTTGACATTGATAACATTGTTAAAGACGCAGTGGCAGAGTTTTCCATTACCCCGTCAGAGATTGAAAACGCAATACACAATAAAACGCTTCCGCTTTTATTTCATGAGGTGGGACTAGAAGATGCCACGCTAATGGTTGAGGAAATAATACGCATAACACGTACTGGGTTATCTAAAGAGTGATACCGTGACACAAAAGCACCTCGCTGCCCGTATCGGCAGCCACAACAATGAAAATGCTGTATTGCATTACGGTGATGAGCGTATTGAATACGACATTATCAGGCGCAAGTCGCAGGCAGACTCTACGTCGCCCCGCAGAAAGGTCACCTTAAAGGTACACCCAGACCTTAGGGTTGTGGCGACTGCACCTCATGACGCCTCGAATCATGATATTCATCAAATCGTGACAAAACGTGCCCGTTGGATTTGGGACAATCTACAGCAGTTTGCCGAACAACAGTCCATGGTGTTGCCAAGGCAATATGTCAGTGGTGAAACTCAGTTCTACCTTGGACGTCGCTATGTGTTGAAAGTGAGCCCCAGTGAAACACAACGTTCGGACATTAAGCTCTATCGAGGAAAGCTCCAGGTGACGGTTAGCGCTGCGTTGTATGACGCAGAAATGTCTCGGCAGACTAAGGTGAAAGGGTTACTTAAACGCTGGTACGCGGATAAGTCTCAACAGGTGTTGTCTGAGCGAATTTCGCAAATGGTGATAAAAACACCGTGGGTAAAAGAAACGCCGTCATTTCGAATCATGGAGATGAAAAAGCAGTGGGGCAGTTGCTCGGCAAGCGGCAGTTTATTGTTTAACCCGCACCTTATCAAAGCGCCAAAAGAGTGCATTGACTATGTTGTTTTGCACGAGCTGTGTCATATCGCTGAACACAATCACAGTGAGAAGTTTTGGCGTTTGCTTACACAGGTGATGCCCAACTGGAAACAAGTAAAAAGTCAGTTAGACGGAATGGCTGAGTTGTACCTTAATGATTAGCAACCAACAAAAATAGCTGGCAAAAAGCGTATTACTAATTTGGAAACAAACTTTGAGAAAGCAAATACACTAGTTAAGTGAAGCCTTCACCTTAGGGCATATGAACATGGAAATAAACGGAGTTATTAATTATATGAGTACACGACCAACCACTTTGCTTAGTATGCTTTTTTTCTTTCAGCTGTTTTTTATTAACTCCGTCAGTGCACAAGATGCAGTGACTATATACAAAGAATATAAAAATAACATAGTTGAGATTGTCGTTAAAAACGGCATGGATGTAGAAGTGGTGAGAGGTACAGCGATATACGCAATTAACAATATGTTTATGACTAACGCTCACGTTATTAAGGGAGGGAGTCAAGCAATCGTTCTTGTGGGAAATGAAAGGTACAATGTCGTATCTGCTGAGCTAAGTAGGAACCAAGATCTTGCCTTTGTTTCTATTGACACCAAGGGAAAAGACCTTCCATTAAAACCATTCAAATTTTCTTTTGATATCGATGCAGGCCAGGAAGTTTACGTCATAAGCAATCCTGTTGGGTTCAACCAGTCGATAACTGATGGGATTATATCTTCAATTCGCGGAAATATAATACAGCATACGGCAGCAGTTTCTCCTGGCTCTAGTGGCGGGGCCTTATTCTCTAAAAGTTGTGAGTTGATTGGAATAATAACGTCCAGGCATAGGGATGAAACTAGCATGGGGTTTGGTCTTTCTATAGAAGCTATCTCCCATGAGTTAAACAACGAAAGTAGTAGTTTTTTCAGTTTGTTCGAAGAGGCCCCTTTGTTGCGAGGCAAAGCAATAATAGGGATGTCACATGCAGATGATGGCTTAACGGTACAAATTGACCTGTTTGATCCTGTCTCGGTGGTAAAAGAAGAGAATTATCTCAGGTACAAGGGCGGCGCCAGAGTAATTAGCTATAAAAACGGTTCGATCAGCAGATTTGTAGAATTTGAATTTGAGTCATTGTTTGATTGCAAGAACAAAACCGACAGAAGTTTATACTCACGACTGTATGGGCCTGACAAAAGCGAAGTTATATTTGAAGCGGGTGAAAGTGACCAGTGGCAGCCAGTCAAGGACAAATTCAAGGCCACACTAAACGCTTACTGTGAAGCAACAGTGGTCAATAATCAGCTATACTATAGCCTTAGAGAGTTGCACTCATATATAACGACTGTTATGCCAATAGAGTTATTAAGGAAAAAAGAGACGGTTAACGCCCAAGGTGGTGCCAACCGTCTACTGCAGTATATTTTAAAACACTCCAACTGAGTGTCGAACGCGTTTCTTATTTTTTTTAAATATTATCGCCATCAGCATTTGATTTGTGGCACATCACTCCAGCGTGTAGTTGCGCGCTTTGTTAAAAACTGCCTTTTCATCTCATGTTTTTTATCAAACCCTTTTGAAGCCACCTGAAGGGTACTTTTGCCATATCTATCATTGACGGCGTCAAGTACGTTCATCAGCTTTGGGTTATCGTTATTCAAACTAAAGAGGTCAGCTTGATAGTTTGCAGCCGGTATGATTTCTACAATACCTACTCCACACCGGTAAAAGCATACGCCTGGCTTAAATATTTTGTCGATAATGGCAGGGAGTGCGTTCGTAACAATCCGTGTGTCCATTGTCGGGACCGCAAACGGGTGGTAAATCGACTTGCGGTAATAAGCGGTATCGTCGTGTGGCGAGTTAGAGGCAAATACCGTCATCGCTTTAGTTAAACTTTTTTGCCTGCGTAGTTTACGCATAGCGCTCTCACAATGTCCCACTAAGGCTTTATGTAAGTCTCTCTTATCAGTTACCCGGGCGCCGAAAGTCCGTGTGCTATATATTTGTTGCTTGTCGGGCCTGACGTCATCCCACTTGATTCGAATTTCGCCGTTAAGCTCCCTCACGGTGTTTTCCACAAGGATAGAAAACTGTTTCCTCATACGTGCCGGTGATTGAACTGATAGCTGGTGGGCAGTATGAATACCAAGTAGGTTTAATTTTCGCCCTAGCCTGTTTCCTATTCCCCAGACGTCCGTAACGTCCATTTGTTTGAGTATGCTGATACGCTCTTGCTCGCTGTCTATGACAGCGACACCATTGTAGCCAGGTATGCGTTTTGCGGCATGACTCGCTGCTTTAGCAAGTGTGGGAGTTATCCCCCCGCCTGCCCCAACTGGTAAGCGAACCTCTTTCCATACTGTACGCCTGATATCTCTTCCTAAATCCAGCCAGCTATCATGGGAAAGATGCGTATCAAATTGGGCGAATAGTTCATCAATTGAATAGACATAAATATCATCAGCGAATTGGCTGATAGTATCCATCATCTTGGTGCTAAGCGAATGATAAAGCTCGTACAGTTGGCTAAGAATTCCCGCTAAAAATAGACGAGTAAGTGAGCAACCATTCTGCCGCATGGGTTGCTGGCGTCTAACACCAGAAAAATCACCCAGCCCAACCCGCTGTCTATTTTTTAAGGTGGGCATTCATCTACATGTCTAATTTTTTACCAATTTGATCGCTAAGATGTACTAATTTGATTACCGAGGGAGACTGACGGACTAATTACTTAGGGGCTTAATCGTACAATCTCCACTCGACACCACACAACTCACTTCTGGACATTTCTGAGTTGCATTTTAGCTAATTTAGAAAAACATGAATTAGATAAAGTATGGAAATTTCAAATCAATATGAGGCGGACATGAAGAAATTGAAAAAAGTAGCTTAACTGGGTTGGTCAATTTTGGTTGACCACGTCATTTTGGGTATACAAATCAGCGACTCCGGGAAAGATTGCGCTAAACCTTTGCGTAGTCGATGCTGAAACTGGCGCTAAACCCACCTTGCAACAGGCAGTAATTAGATACTTTGCCTATATCTTATCGACCCTTCCGCTTTTTGTAGGCTACCTATGGGTGATTTGGGACCCCAAAAAACAAGCATTCCATGACAAATTAGCTAAGACCCTGGTTGTGCGTCCTCAGGAACGACGCGTCAATGACGTCAGTTTTACACGGTAGAGGTTTTAAAAATGCCGTCGTTTCCATAAGTAATGCGATAAAGAAAAAATTAAGCAAAATAGCGCGGAGCGGTGCCATCGCATGAGAGTTAACATTTCATTAGAAGACCATGTTAAGAAAAACATCGGTGGTACCTTAGTTTTTAATAATGGGTGCTGGATAGACCTCACTGAAGAGGATGGCATGTTTTGGGGTATAACCCCGTATGGTGAAACCTGGGGATGTAGCGCTGCAGGTAACGTTGTTGAATCGATTGTCAATTGGATAAGTTACTGGGACAAACCACGAACAGAAACCGGTTCATTAATTAAGCTGAAGTGATATGGATTAGTTGCCACTTAACCTGACACTTTCATAAGCAGAGCTAAATCAAATCTGAGAGTCTCTTGTGTACGTAAACCGGACCTTGGTACTTGAAGCTCGAACACAATGCACAGCTTAAACATGCATCATGCTCAGGGCGTGCTTTCATATATCTACTAGAAGATTTCAGTAGCAATGACCAGCGTATTCCAATTCGATTAACAACAATGATTTCGTCATTGCTTTTCATATCTAAATTTGTAATGCGTGAAACAGGTCTTGAATTCAGAAGTCACAGAGGATAGTACATAGTGTTAATCTTTCCTATATTCAGGTTTGTGCGCCTACCATTACACAATTACCGTTAGAACACGTGGGATTGCCACTTGTTGAATTGGCGTTGGGCTTTGATAACCCCGCGAATCGAGAGTGGCTAATAATGGCGCGTTTAAACTCAGGGTAGAAAAAGGCATGAAAAAAGCACCGCTTACATAAAGTTAAGTCGGTGCTTTTGTAGCATTGAAAGGGTAATTGTCGCAGACTAGTCTGTGCAAATTTGCGGCCATTTCAGTGCGAGTGGCGCTGCATCAGCGCATTAATTTTCAGTCAGATTTAAACTGTCAACAATGTACAGCGTATTGCCATCAATCACGGTATTATTGATATCTAAATATTTTTGACCTAGTGGTGCGCCTTCTTCCGATTTTGACCAGGTGGCAAAATCATCATCGTTAAGTACACCTAAGCGACTGCCATCAATCACCCAAAGACCTTCCATTTTGTCGTGTGGGTATGCCACTTCATCCACCATATCAACGACCATTTCCAGCTTTTCAACCGGAGCAATCCCTAAGTTGGCCAGCATACCCCAACCCTGGTCGTAAACGCCGTCAGTGGCATTGTCGTTGATAACTTCTTCCAGCGTAGCACCGTCAATCACCAGGCCTAATGCATCATCCTGTGTGATAGTGCCAGCAGCGGCGACACTTTCCAGATCGGTTGCGTTACTGATGTCAATTTTATACACCTGTTTCTGGGCTGCGCCCGTTTTGCCAAAGAATGCACCATCGCGCTCTAACACTAAGAATTGCGTGTCGCTGATGGCTTTAATGGCAGAGTTGGAATTAGAGCCTTTTTCCTGTCTGTACAGATACTGTGAGATAGCGCCGGTTGCCAAATCTACCGTAACAATGCGTGTCATATCGGTTCTGTTTCTGTCGGGGTTATCCAGACTCGATTGCATAATACCTACTAAGGTGCTTTCATCTGGCGTGATGGTCAGGCCTTCCATACCGCGGTTAGCCCAACGATTGCCAAACTCAGCTGGCAGATCATACAGGTTACGATCATCTGCAGCGAAAGGGTTAATGCGTTCCAGTTCAACTCCGTCAGCGCTGTAATGCACAATGTGCGGGCCATATTCATCCGATACCCAGAAGGTACCGTCAGACACAGCGACTAAACCTTCTGAATCTAAACCGTAATCATCAAAGACTGCAGGGTTGGTATCGGCATCATAAGGTTGGGTCATGTCTGCACGGATCACTTCGCGATCTGTGTTGTAAGGTGCTTCGCCCGTGCCGCCTAAGCTTGGCGTATTCGGTAAGCCGCTAATGTTGTTACCATCCCGGTCTTTTAACAGAATATCGCTGATCTTAGCAATTGAACCATTGGCCTGAACCTCGAATAAGCCAATGCGTGGCGTGTAATCCGGGGTCGGGAAAATTTTACCACTACCGTGTGGCGCTCCTTCCTGAGCAGTGCGGTATTTGGCATTAGGGCCACGGTCGGTTAACGCATAAAATTGCATTGGGTTGGTTGGGTGGCCATCAAGGTCCGAACCATATCCACCGTTACGCACTTCAAAAGTTGAGCCCGGGTAAAAAGTATTGTCCATATCGTTGCGCAGCACGGAATAAGGAAGGCGCGCGCCGCTGGTGCCAAAAGTGTCCGGGTTACAAACATAAGAGGTATCGCTGACTTCTGACGCCTCTAAAGTACCATCACTATTGGCATCCAGTCCCGAATCTATTTGCACGCCGCCCAGCCAACACTGCTCACTGCCGGTAGCCAGTTCGGTTTGTACAACCAGGCTTGTCAGACCATTGCTGCCGTCAGCGCCATTCGTCCCATCGACACCGTCATCGCCATCATCACAAGCGGTTAAAAGTGTTACAACAGATAAAGCAATAACGGATAATTTAAACTTACTCACTTATTATTCTCCCTGAAAATTAACTATTGCGAAATGCAATCAAATGAGGTTATGCATGAAACATGATCAGCTTGTGACAGTCTGATGACAGGTAAGTGACAGGTGTATAAAAGGACGTTGTTGCAAGCCCGTATTGAGTTTCTGCGCTTTAGTTATCGTTTTCACAGCAATATAGTCAATATTGGCCTGAGTCGGCAACAGAGAGACTGAAGCTCATCACTGCATAAGCCGATAGTGACAGTCTGGTTACTATTGTCTCAAGGTGCCTCCGATGCTGTTGGGCTGCTCCGTACGTATTGCAGACACTTGCAGTATGATAAATCAATTGGTTTAGTGTGCGATTAACGGAAGTTCAGCACTTGTCTAATAATGATAGAATAATGCTAATTGTTTTAGAGAATCCGCTTATGAAAACCATTGGAACGCTGGCTAAAGAACTAGACATTAGCGTAGAAACAATCCGATTTTATGAACGTAAAGGACTTATCGTACAGCCACTAAAACCTGATAGTGGTTATCGCATGTATGACGACACCCATGTGAGTCAACTTAAATTCATATTAAAAGCTAAAGCCTTGGGCTTTACACTTGATGAAGTCGCTTCGCTCATGACGATGAGTGGAAACTGCGCTGATGTCGAATCGATGGGATTACAAAAACTTAAGTTGATTCGAGAGAAAATTGCTATTTTGCAGCGGCTAGAACATGTGGTTCAAGATATGACAAATTCTTGTAAAGCCAACCACGACCCTAATTCCTGCCCAATAATCAATTCGCTCAATTAACTATTGACTCCGTACCTATGTACGGAGTTTAGACTACCTCAAAAGTAGAGGTAATTATGATGAATAAAATTCTAGATAAAGTAGGCTCTGGTGGCGTTTGGCTAGCCGCACTTAGCTGCACAGCATGTTTCCCCGCACTTGGTTCACTAGCATCAGCTTTAGGGCTTGGTTTTCTATCACATTTTGAAGGAATAGCGGTTAATACTTTATTACCATTGTTTGCTGCGCTCGCTTTATTGGTCAACTCGTACAACTGGTATCAACATAAGCATGTGGTAAGGGGCATATTAAGTGTAATTGGCCCAATTGCAGTATTGCTGACTCTTTATCCACTGTGGCAATACGACTGGAGCACTTACTTATTTTACTTTGGGATCACATGGATGGTATTTATGTCAGTATTGGATGTCGTTAAGCCAGTTAAGGAACCCGTATGCGAGGTATAGAATTGGAATCTAAGATTACTTGTCCCGAGTGCGGCTTTAGTAAGGTCGAGACCATGCCAACAAACGCTTGCCAGTGGTATTACGAATGTGAGGGATGCAAAGCGCTACTCAAGCCTTTAATAGGTGATTGTTGCGTTTATTGCTCTTTTGGGACTGTTAAGTGCCCACCTATTCAAGAAGGAAGTAGTTGCTGCAATAAATCTTAACGTCTGCTAATGGCACAAATAGTAAGTCCGATATCAACCTTCTGAAGGTCTGCAATTTGTCTTTTGATGCCCATCAAGGCTCTCTGTAGGGCAGCTCAGTACGTGAAGCGGACCTTGGAGCAATGAACTTTCCATCTCAAAGACCAGTAGACTAACAACAAAACTATCTGCAATCTGGGCTACCAATCCCTGGCAAGGACGCCATTGTTAGCCATTAACATGCATACCTATAAACGACATCGGCCAGAGCAAACATTGCTATACCAATTGGTTGAGCAATATTATCCAGATTTTCTGGAGTACCTTTCCC
>Ga0208016_100195_pt1 | contig 25032 bp, 20 predicted proteins | sample 28_taG_FD_184102 | JGI IMG/M metagenome (GOLD analysis project Ga0208016, IMG submission 184102) | Marine viral communities from Cariaco Basin, Caribbean Sea - 28_WHOI_OMZ (SPAdes) (version 2) | ecosystem: Environmental > Aquatic > Marine > Oceanic | place: Caribbean Sea: Cariaco Basin...
GGTGACGGGTCTTACTCTCGGTAACGTTAGTAACCGCCCTGCATATTCGCCTTACGGCTCTTTTATTTTGCAGCGTCAACCCGTCATAGTCGGTTAGCAAGTGACTTGCTATAGATATGAGGGAATGCCCCCTTGATGCGCTTAAATGCGCTCTTAGGGTAGTGCATGATTTCATAATGACAGCTTGAGAGGCTGGGTTATTATCAGGCACAAAAAAAGCCAATAAATAACGGCTGGCTTGTCCGCTAACGTTTTTTGAGAGGTCTTTATGATAACGCTTGTTATCATCTATCGCAATGCTTTTATACTCATTGCTCGCTGGCATGTTTAGCAATAAACCCAAGATACACAGTACAAGTTTTATCGGCCTACCTCTGTTACTCGAAAAAAAAGCAGCCATGATTAACCCCCTTGATTGTCTGGATTGATATTAGGCAATAGATCTAAGCTGGGCTGCATCTGATCCAATACGCTGCCTATCTCCTCTTTAAGTTGAGGCTTTACCTGCTTGCCTGCCACACATAGAAAACGCCCCGCTATGGTTAAGCTTGCATCAACTGTGCTTAATTCATGGCATAGGTCATTTAGCTGTTGGCTAAGCTTTTGGCGCTGGTTTGTAATGGCATCAAAAGCACGAATAACCAATAACTGAAACCTTGGACTAATCCACATAGCGTAGGAATAAACCAATTCACGACAAACAAACGTACCTTGCTGCTCTGAATGGCCGCCTTGAATAACTTTGTAAGCTATTGAGTTTGCCCCGTTACTCACATCCGAGGAACGCTCTATTTCATCAATTAAGGCCTTTGTGGACTCTAATCGCATAAAGTTGCTGGCTTGGTGCTTCTTATTACCCCCACTGGCTCTATGTAGGTCATTAAGAGAGTAAAGGCCATCAATCATACGTACCTGCTTATCTGCAATCATTAACATACTGCTGCTCCCTCTTGATTGTTAATAGGGCTGCTTAATTGGCCATTGATATAGTCTGTATTAAGCCAATAAAGCTTAAAGCGCTTACCCTCTCTTACCACCATTTCATCATCAATAGGTAAGCCTTTATTGCGTAAATCATGTATGCGCTGGGCTAAGCAAGTGATGTTATAAAGCTGGTATGCCTGCCATGTAGATATACTCTTACCTGCCAGCAAATGCGCCTTTATGATCTCGCAATAGGTTTGCTTTTGTGTTTGCCGTGTCTGTGTCATATCATGCCCCCGCTATATCATTAGATGCTTGCTGGGCATTTTCTAGCCACGCCAATACATCGGCATTCTTAAACAAAAGAATGCCGTTAATATTAATAGGTTTAGGGAACTTGCCAGCCTTCCACCATCTGCGTAACGTTTGATGGTGTACGCCAATGAGGTCAGCTGTGGGCTTGATACGGCTTTGGCCTTGAGGGTGTAAGGCAGTGACTTCTTGGGTTGGTTCTTGAATGTTTAGCATAAGACTAACACCTGTATGGTTAAGTTAATAACGTGTTACAGGTGTTAGCTTAAGTTATTGATATACCGTTACGGCAACACCGTTAGGGGTAACGGCAGAAAGGGTTACGGTAGGTTTATACCTCTAAAAGCTCTTGATTTACAAGGGCTTGAAGGGGTTACGGTAAAAGTTTATTTTGCACTGGGGTGACGGGCAATCTTATCTATCCATAACGCCATGCTATCGGTAATCATGGGGTAATTTTCTTTTACAAATTCTTTGATTGTGTGCTGCTTTGTGGCGTTCTTTTGTTCTGGGTCATAGTCTAACCAATATTTATCAACCACTGCATTAAGGGCTTCCATAGCGTCGGTAGTATATTTTGCATTAGGTGTTTTGCTTTGCTGGCTAGATTGCTTGAGCTGTTGTTCGAGTTTAGTTATACGTTCTTTTAACTTGATATTTTCCGTCTGTAATTGCTCGTTTGTAGCTATTAGGTCAAAATCGACAACATTCTTTTTTAGAGATCGGTTTTCTTTAATTAACTCTTGTACTACTTGCGTTAGAGGGTTGTCTAAATCATGATAGCAGTCAGGTGACTGAGCTGAGGCAATCAAAATATCAGGCACTAAAATATTTAGATAATCTTGAACGCTATAATAGAATTTTTTAGCACCAAAACCATAGTTTTTAATATCTTCAGTAGCTTTATTTAACTTAATACTTTTTTCTAGCTGCTGACAAATAAAAGTAATAGTAATATATTTTCCGTTTTTTCCATCATAAGCATAATCATCTAAATATACGTTTACTTCTTCTAAAGAGAACTCATCAATAAGCAAAAGATAAATTTGCTTATCTAGTAACTTGGTTTTTAGTAATTTATAGGCTTGTTCATTTGTACCATTCCCATATTTGGCAATGAATAAAACACTGTCAAATAATGAAATAAACTGACTATTAATATCTTTTTTAAGCTCCTCTATGCTCATCACCACACCTTTACCACACCTTTACAAAAAATAAGGTGCAAGGCAGTGGCCGCTTAAAGGTGTGTAAATAGCAGCCGTTCGGGTAATTAATCCTAGCCTTGCATAGATATTATTTGTTCAACTTCTGACAAATATTCTTTAGGTTCTTAATAAAATCTTGTGTATCTAAAAAGTAGTTTGGATATGCCTTCTTAATATCTTTCAGGTTACCTGCTGCTATTAGAACAACCTCAATATTAGGACTGTTCTTAATCTCTATTTCACGCATTCTGTATATACTTTCTGCTAAATCTAACTGTGACTTAGTAAATGGAATGAGGCTTACGGCTGGACTTTCACCGCTTGTATCTAACTCCATCAAATGATACTCGTTACTTTTGTCACTGCTAGTCTCAATATGTTTAGCGGTAATAATTAAACCAGTCAGCTTTGCATATATTTGTAATTCCTGCTCAAGATCCATTAACTCATCAGCTATATCTAAAATATTTTTATTAGCAAGCTCTTCAATGATAGGCTGCTTCTCATAATTTGAGAACAACGCACTAGCCAGCTTAAAGAACCTTTTAAATTCTTCCGCTCCTTCACCTGTTTTGAAGGACGACTTTTCTACCAATCCTAACGTTTCTACAGCCGTAGCCCAAGAATGCTGTATTTTAGTTCTAATCTGTAGCTCAATGAACAGACCATCTAGTTCAGGAACCTTTGGGTTCTTGTATTTAAATACTTGGTGCAGACTTCTATAACCGTCTTTTTTAGGTCGCCGTATATAATCATCCGGTGGTAGCACGGCTTCATGCTCAAAGCGCCCCTTAGTCTTTATAATATCGGAGTGTAAGCGGTAAACATCAGTTATAGAGGGAAGGATAATGCGAATACCACCTATATCCTGCATTCGTGACAAACTCATGGTAGGAAAACGTGTAAGTTTACGAATTATAGAGGGTGTGCGCTTTAGTCGCTGAGCAATAATAGGAGATTTGAACCCTAGCCTTCTTACCTTACCTCTCAACATAGCTTGAAATGTGTTTATAGGATAACTATGCAAGGCACGCCATTGAGACATAACATCCATAGCTTTATTAAATTCTTCAGGTGTTGCATCGGCTTTAATTAATATCTTGCCTGCTTTTTTTACCTTTTCTCGGCTTGGGACTTCATGTGGCATAGTAGTTATTCTCATGTTTAGTTATTTAGATATTACTCAAACTTATTATATAAATGCCTTACCCATGCTTTTGTATTGGGTGTTTAAAGCTGGCATGTATCACATTCTCACCTGCTCTAAGCTTGTCTAAGTAGTCCGCCCATTTTTGCATCATTTCCCTACGCTCATCTAGGAACTTAACACGGCTATAGGCTTCGCCGTTATTGTCTTTAAGCTTGTGGCCAGACTGCATATCAGGCAAATATTTAGGGTATTTAAGCTGCTCTTGGATCATCGTTATAGCAGATGCTCTAAAGCCATGAGGTACGTGCTTGCCTGCATACCCTTTGCCTGCACTGGTAAGCGTGTGGTTTATCTTGTAGCGGTCTAAATATGGTCTATTCCTGCGTCTATGGTTATAAAAAACATATTCATACATGCCAGTTTTTTCATACTGTCTTTTTAAAATAGCCACCGCCTGCCTTGGTAAGGGAATGATTAAGCTTTCTACCATGTCAGCACGCCCTTTGCCTTTCTTAGGCTGTAATGTCCATTCGGCTGCATCAAAATCTATATCCGCCCACCTCGCTTCACACATATCGCTTACCCTTGTATAAAGCATGGCGATTAACTGTAATGCGGTGCGGTCATCTCTATCTGGCAGGGCATCTATATCACGCAATAACTTACCAAAGTCCTTGGGGTTAGTGATAGCTGGCTGGTGGGTAGTTTGGGCTGTTAGTAGCAGACCTTTCACTTGTAAGGCAGGGTTAACCTCAATCATGCCCGCCCCAATTGCATAAGAAAAAACACGATCACATATTCCCCTAACCCTAACCCCTGTCTGAATATGCTCTTTCTGTATTTCACGGCATAAGCTTAAAACCATAGGGGTGGTTACTTCATTGATAGGCACCTTACCCCAAGCTTTAAGCGGGTGACTTAAAAAACGGTTCCATTCTCTAATAGTAGAGTCAGATAACCTATTGCTTTTATTTGAGGTCATATAAGCCAGCCAACTTTTTGCCACATTCTCAAAACTATTATTCATAGCATTAGCTTTAGCTTGGCGCTGCTTTTCTCTATGGGTTATGGGGTCTATATGCTGGGCTAATAAGCGCATATTATCAGCATGGGCTTGGCGGGCTTGCTCTAAAGTTATGGCAGGGTATTGGCCTATCGTCATATATGGCCGTTTACCTGTTACTGGATGGGTATAGCGGTGCCTAAAGTCGGCTGTGGCTGTAAGTCCATCTGAATGGGGTCTTACTCGCAATTCAAGGCCTTTATAGCCTGCTATTGGGTGGCTAATGGTGGGCTTGGCATCTTTAATAGCCTGTTTTATTGCCTTGTCTATCTGGGTAACTGTGGTTAGCCCTTTGAGTGCCTTTGCCATATCTCACCATCATTAAGTCATTAATTCTTGGTAGCCGTTTTGGTAGCCATTTATATGGTTAATGGTAGCCAATTTATGCTAATGCCTAATAATGGATATTATCACCAATGCCTTATACTGTATAGCCTTGTGATAAAGTTAGATAACGGCAGATAATGAAACTTACGCACTCCTTGTGTTGTTGGGGACAAAAATACCTGTCTCTATTAAGTCATATTAGTGTCATCGGGTCAAACCCTTTGGTGCACACTTGTTGTAATTTGAAGCAAATTTAGAGTTGCCACTATGCCGAACCTAAAATACAAAGCCGCGTTAATCATCCGCGATACCAACAATACTAATTTGACGCTCATAATAGCCCATATGACCATAATTACCGGCCTTACTAATCACCGCCTTGACTCGGACTCGGTTTAGGGTATAAAAATTATCGACCACCCCTCTTTTTTTGGCCAAGTCGTCCAAGATATGACTTGGGTCTGAGATATGATATTGCACCCCTTGCTCGCTGGTAAAGCTAAATTGCTCCAAGCCTTTGGTCACCTTGCCCACCAATACTTTTGGTGTGATAGCATCTTGACCCGCTTTGTGTGCCACAGTGCTCGATGCCAATTTGGCACTAGATATGAGACTAAGACCCACGCCCACCGCTGAGATTAAAAATAGCTTGGCAAGCGCTGACTTGCGATAGGGATTTTTATTGTCAGTCATAAGGTATTACCTTTTAGCGAAAGCAGTATGTGTATGGCTTAATGTAAGTCCTAAAAAAGCACCTCTAACATTACGTCAGAGGTGCTTTTTATACAAGACGCTAATGGTTAACGTCTGCTACTGCAAAACAGCCATTTAATCACTTAAAATCAAGGATTAAACACGCTCAATCACAGTAGAGATACCTTGGCCCAGACCGATACACATAGTGGCCAGACCAATTTCAGTATCCATTTGCTCCATGGCATTTAGTAGGGTCACAGTAATACGCGCACCAGAACAGCCCAGTGGGTGACCTAGAGCAATGGCACCACCATTAACGTTGATGATGTCGCGCTTATCAAGTAAGTTTAGCGCTTTAAGTACTGACAGACCTTGAGCGGCGAACGCTTCGTTTAGCTCGATGGTTTGCATGTCTTCAACCGTTAGGCCAGCACGCTTTAATGCTTTTTGAGTGGCAGGCACTGGGCCATAACCCATGATAGCGGCATCACAGCCAGCGATTGCCATGCTGCGGATGCGGGCACGTGGCTTAAGACCTAAGTCTTTGGCTTTTTGAGCGCTCATCACCAGCATCGCAGAAGCACCATCTGATAATGCAGAAGACGTGGCTGCGGTTACTGTACCGTTTGCAGGATCGAATACTGGGCGTAGCTTAGCCAATGACTCCATTGATGTATCAGGGCGAATCACCTCATCTACGGTACAAAGCTGTAGGCGACCTTCTGCGTCATGACCTTCAATACCGATGATTTCGTTGTCAAAACGACCCGCTTGAGTGGCTGCCCAAGCACGGCGATGTGATTCATAACCGAACTCATCTTGCTGCTCACGAGTGATGCCATTCATACGGCCGAGCATTTCAGCGGTCAAACCCATCATGTTAGAGGCTTTTGCATAATGCTTAGAGGCTTCTGGGTTAATATCGATACCATGCATCATGCCCACGTGGCCCATGTGCTCAACACCACCGATGATAAATACATCACCTTGGTTGGTCATGATTTGAGCGGCAGCGGTGTGTAGCGCTTGCATTGATGAACCACACAGACGGTTAACGGTTTGGCCACCGGCAGTCTTAGGGATATCAGCCAATAAACCAATGTTACGGCCAATGTTCATACCTTGTTCTAGGGTCTGGTTAACACAGCCCCAGATAATGTCTTCTACTTCATTGGTATCAAAGTCATTGCGCTTAACCAAAGCACGTACCAATTCAGCTGACATGTTATCAGCACGAACGTTGCGGAACATACCGTTCTTAGATTTACCCATTGCGGTACGCACGCCATCTACGATGACCACGTCTTTTGGACTTAATGTTGTCATGTAATACTCCTTGAATCTTTATTATTGTTAGGACTTACGCAAATAAATTTAGGTATTAAACTTCTGGCTTTATCTGTCAGACAGTGCAAATAAATGGCACTCTGTTGTTAAAGCTATTATTGCCATAAGCCCTAATTAAATTGTTTTAACCGTTTATCGTATTAGGCTTTTGGGTAAAATGTCTCGCCAGCCGCTGCCATATCACGGATTTTCTGCGGCGCTTCATACGCTTTGCCTAGGTGTGCATATTTCTCACATAGCGCTAAGTAGTTATCAAGGCCAATTTGGTCGATGTAACGGCATGGACCACCACGGAATGCAGGGAAGCCCACACCCATAATCATCGCCATGTCCGCTTCGCTTGGCGTCGCAACAATGTTATCCTCTAGGCAGCGCACGGTTTCGTTACAGAAGGCCAGCATCATACGATCGATGATGGTTTGATCATCGAACTGCTGCGTATCTGTATCAGTCGTGTCTTTAAGCAGTGCATAAGTGGCGTCGTCAGCAGTCTTCTTAGGCTTACCACGGCTGTCTTTTTCGTATTTGTAGAAGCCAACGCCATTTTTCTGACCTAAGCGGTTGTTTTCAAACAGATGCTTGATAGCGCCTTTGTAATCTGGCTTCATGCGATCTGGGAAGCCTTCAGCCATCACTTCTGCGCCGTGTACGCCAGTGTCTAGACCCACCACGTCGATTAAATAGGCAGGACCCATAGGCCAGCCGAATTTCTCCATGACTTTATCAACATGAACAAAGTCAGCGCCTTGTTTTAATAGCAGGTCAAACGCACCGAAGTATGGGAATAATACGCGGTTGACTAAGAAACCTGGGCAGTCGTTGACCACAACAGGCACTTTGCCCATACGCTGAGCTAACGCAACCGTGGTTGCAATGGCTTCTTCTGATGATTTTTCACCACGGATAACTTCCACTAGCGGCATGCGGTGTACTGGGTTAAAGAAGTGCATACCCACGAAGTTCTCTGGGCGCTCAAGCACAGTGGCTAAGTAGGTGATTGAGATGGTTGAGGTATTAGAGGCAAGAATGGCGTTGTCTTTTACTAAGCCTTCTACTTCTTTTAATACCGCGTGTTTTACTTTTGGATTTTCAACAACCGCTTCGATCACGATGTCAGTTTCACCAAAGTCGCCGTAATTCAAAGTAGGACGGATACGGCTTAGCGTTTCACCCATTTGTGCTGGGGTCATTTTCTTACGCTCAACCATTTTACCTAATAGCTTGCTGGCTTCACCCATACCTAAGTCTAATTGCTCAGACTTGATGTCTTTCATGATAATTGGCAAGCCTTTTGAAGCCGCTTGATAGGCAATACCGCCACCCATGATGCCAGCGCCAAGTACCGCCGCTTCATTGATGTCATGTGCATTTTTGGTGTGCTGTTTGGCAAGCTTCTTAACCGTTTGATCATTTAAGAATAGACCCACTAAGCTTTCTGCTTGTGGGGTCTTCGCCACTTTGGCAAAACCGGCTGCTTCTACTTTAATCGCTTCATCACGGCCTAGATTGACATGCTTTTCGATGGTTTCGATTGCAATGGCGGGCGCTGGGTACTGTTTTGGATTGGCTTTGGCAAAGATGGCCGCTTTAGCAGTGCTAAATGCCATAGTCTGCTCAAGCTGGTTTAGTTTAACCGGCTGAAGCTTCTCTTCACGTTTGGCCTGCCAATCAAGATCGCCTGCGATACATTTTTTGACCAGATCCACGGCCGCTTCTTGTAAGTCATCTTGTGCTACCACAGCATCTACTAGACCCAGCTTCAACGCTTCAGCAGGTTTTTGTGCTTTACCGGTTGCAATCAGCTCTACTGCATTATCAATACCGATAACACGAGGCGTGCGTACGCTACCGCCGAAGCCTGGGAAAATACCTAATTGAGTCTCTGGTAGACCGATTTGTGCTTTGTCGCCCATGACACGGTATTCACAAACCAAAGTCATTTCACAGCCGCCGCCCAATGCTGCGCCATTAATGGCCGCAACTTTCGGGAATGGCAGGTCTTCAAAACGGTTAAATACACCGTTGATGTCAACGATCCACTTTTCAATCTCAGCTGCTTCTTTATTAAAATGACCCACGAATTCTGTGATGTCAGCACCCGCGATAAAGACGCCTTTACTTGAGGTAACAATTAAACCTTTTACATTATCTGCTTTTTCTAAGGCACTCACAGCTTCATCGAACTGCTTATTTGTTTCGGCATCAAACTTATTAACGCTCTCACCCTCGGCGTTAAATTGCATGTTAGCAATACCTTCGTCTAACAGCGATACCGTAATGCGGTTACCTTGATATATCATGTAAATCTCCTTGTTATTTTATAGCGCTTTTTTTTCAGTCCTGACAGCAAGTGTTTGCTTCAGAATCTAAACTTAGGTCAACGTAGGTCAGGGAATGGATTGAATCATACATGTCTTGATTTTATAGCACTAAACGCGGGGCAGCTGTATTAAATTTCTATTATATGGTTGCCCGTTTCTATCTGCTCCTACAATCTCTACGCCGGTTAGTGTAGGGGATTTAACCCCCCGCTGTCACAGCGCAATGACTGACTCATAGGTCATATATTTTCTATAATGGATGTGCGTGTTACGATTGTCAAAAGCTGCTACGTACGGCATTGGTAACTTAACTGCGCCTTATCTGTGCCGTTTTTAATTGTAATTGGTCATGGGTAAAGGCCAGCGGCTACGCTAAATTTCTCCCTCTCATGGTAAACTACGCCTCCTAACCTTCTCTTATCGTCCTAATTTTGTTTATCGGGTCCGCTTTTATGACTAATCAGCACCTCAACTTTGACACTCTCAGCCAACAGGTCATCTCTACCTTACAAGCGGATATCGAGACCCTGCTTAATCATGCCAATCTGCCTAGCCCCTTACATGAGGCCTGCCACTATGCCATGACTGGGCAAGGCAAAAAAGTGCGTCCATTGCTAGTGGCCAGTGGCTATCTTACCGTGCTTGCCAGTAGTCAGGCGGCCGCAATCGACACCTTACCTCTCTTTGATGACGACTGTCGCCGTGCCATGTTAGCGGTTGAATTCTTGCACACCTACTCACTAATTCATGATGATCTGCCTTGTATGGATGACGATGACTTGCGCCGTGGCCGTCCCACTTGCCATATTAAGTTTGGTGAGGCGACAGCCCTGCTGGCCGGCGATGTGTTGCAGACCTTGGCTTTTGAAGCTTTAAGCGCTGACTTGCCTGGTTTTGCGCCCATATCCAATGACAAAGCGGCCAGCTTACTTACCCTTTTTGCACCCCGTGCCCGCCGTATGGTGTCAGGTCAGATGCTGGACTTAAATGCTGAGAACAAACAAGTGAGTCAGCCTCAGCTTGAGGCCATTCACCGCGATAAAACTGGGGCGTTAATTGAGGCTGCGGTGTTAATGGGCGCCGCCTGCGCTGATGCCAATGACACTCAATACCAAGCCCTTACTTCATTTGCCAGTAATGTAGGCTTAGCATTTCAGGTCCAAGACGATATCTTGGATGTCACCTCAAGTACTGATACTTTAGGAAAGCCTACTGGCAGTGATGAGGGACTTAACAAATCGACTTATGTCAAATTGATGGGCGTAGAGGCTGCCACCGACTATGCCAAGTCATTATTTTTGGCGGCAACTCAAGCCATCGATGATAATTTTGATAAAAATAGCAGCTTAATCGACTTAGCACAGTGGTTGTGGCAGCGTCAAAAATAACAAGCTTGATACGCTATCGATACTATTAGCCCCTATCATATTTGATTATAATAGATAACTTATACTGTCAGCTGTTGGGCAGGCTTAGCTTAATCAATAAGCGGCGCTTTTGACTTAACTCTTTATCATAGCAACCGGAAAATTATGCTTTTCTCGCGTAAGTTTGATTCATCTAAAGCGTTAGCCCAAAGGGTCGAAAATCGTTTTCGGGGCGCTCAAGCCCGCTTGCATAATGCCGTTAAATCTAAGTCAGCCAAAACAAATCCTGCCCTTAACAGCACGGCTGCCAAACATAGTAAAGCTGCCAAACGCAGCCCTAGTGGGCGCACTCGGCTGTTTAATGGCTTGTCACAGCCTTTTTTTGTCAAGCGCACATCTAACACTTCCTCTTATGATATCGGCCAACCCTTAAATGGCCCTCAAAATGACCGATTAAGCCCCACTAAGACCTCTTATGCCGTTTTGCCTGCTGCCAATAGCTTGAGTGCTCGCCAACGCTTTTTAAGGCTATGTATTTTATTGAGTCTGGCCAGCATGGCGACTTTCTCAGTCTCTGCCAATGCCAGTGTGCTTGATCCTATCCGCCGAGTGTTCTCGCCCATTATTAATATTATTGATAGAAAGCCACCTTCTGAGCCGCGAGCAGGAAAATTGGTGACCGAACAGCCCGCTTTAGACCCCGATATCAGCAGTCATCCCATAGAACAAGATAGCAATACCCGGCTGTCCTTAACCAAAGACCGCCCTAGCCTGCTCAATGTGATGAATGCCGAGTTTTTGTTAAGTCGCGGCGAGATTGATCAAGCGTTGGCGCTTTATAAACAAGAGTCATTCAAACAAGATGCCACCAGTGTGTTTGAGCGTGCGCTTGAGTTGTCTTTGTTATACGAGACGCCCAGAGAATCCTTAGATTTTGCACTCAAATGGCAGCAGCAAAACCCAGAGCATATTCCTGCTTTATTTTATGTGGCGCATCTGGCACTCAAGGCCAGTGATTATGAGCTGACCGGAAAAGTACTCTCTGAGATATTAAGTTATGATTCTCAAGCCGATTTGAGCGAGATTTTGATCGGTATTTATCCCAATAACGAGGCCAATCAGCGCCGCTTGTTAGAGACCTTGCTGCGACTGCCCAAGCACAACAACCCCTCACTGCTTGTCATGCAGGCTGGACTAATGTCACATTTGGGTCAGCCAGATATTGCTTTGGTCAGTGTCAATCGTGCCTTGAAGTCTCAGCCCAACAACGCCCCCTTTATTGTGCTAAAAGCCGATATCCTAAAGCAGCTAGAACCTGATCGTAAGGTTTTAAAATTTGTCAGTAGCGAGCGCAAACGCTTAAAGAATAATAAAACCTTATATCTTTATGAAATACGCTATCTACTTGAGCTGGGTCAGACCCAAGAAGCTTGGGATTTGTTATTAGTAGCGCATGATTTATTTCATGATGAAGAGGTGACTTTGCTGGCCGCCTTGGTCAGTATCGATATTGAGGCTTATACCAAGGCCGATGAGCTGCTCTCTGAGCTGGCCTCCTCCCCCGCTTATATCGACCAAGCCTATTATTATTTGGGTATCAGCGCCGAACGTCAGCACAAATATGAGCGTGCTGAGCGGTTTTTGTCCAAAGTTATGCAAGAAAACTTAGTGTTAAAAGCACGTCAAAAGCTGGTGTCTATCCAGTTGCTACAGGGTCATGCCGATCAAGCATTGGCTACCTTACAGCAGTTTAGCCACCAATTTGATGTCTATGCGCCCGAAAGTGCCATCATGCAGGCCGATATCTTGCGTCAGCAAGGTAAATTGCCTGAAGCGCAGCAGTTGTTGGCCGATGCCAATGCGCGTGCGCCCGATGATACCAAGCTACTTTTTGCCCGCGCACAACTGTTAGATAATGAAAAAGATACCGCGCTCAAACACGAACTGCTGGACCATCTGCTGCTGATTAACCCAGAAAACCCGGATTATATTTTGGCATTGGCGGTATTGTTATTTGAGCAAGGTGACGAGACAGAGGTGGCAAAGTCGCTTACTTTGGCGCAGTCAATATTAGAAATTCCTTTTGACTCACCTATGTTTAAGCAAAACAATTATTTGGCTGCTTTAAACATCTTAGCCGCTGATGCTCTATCAAAACAGCAGTATCAAGCGGTGGTTGAATATTTAGAGGGGCCTTATGACATCTCGCCCACCCTAGACTCAGGAATTATTTTGCTGCGCGCTTATCAAGGCTTAGATGAGCAGGATAAAGTGCTGAGCTTATTTAATGATATTCAGCAGCGCTTTGCGGTCGGTCAGCAAGATTTAAGTGATCGCTTGCAGTCGTATTAGTATGAATGTGTCGTGCAGCTGTCAATCTATCCTAATTATAAATCGACAAAGCTTATAAATTTGGCCGCCGCCGATACCGTGAAAATCACAAAAACCGAACCATCTAGATGCTTACAGATGATAAAGCTTTGCTAAACTTAGCGCTTATTGGCTGTTTTTAGCGCCCAGTTTTATCTTTTTATTATCATTGTTATACACTTGCTTCAATTTTGGATTTATTTTTAAGACTTATCTATTAAGGACAATTATGACCCTACTGTTTTCAAGCCGTGCGGCTACTGTTACTCAGCGCCCTAGTGACGCTATGATTGACACTAGTATTACCGCTACTAAGCCTACCAATATCCCTCGCATGACCAAAGCTTGGGCAGGTTTAGCCCTAGCCGCTTGTGCTGTGGCAATCACGGGCTGCCAGACCACTCAGACGTTAGGGGGCGCTAATACCACACAGGTCGTCACCGCAGGCGATGCTCAGTATCCTGACTTGCTAAAAAGCTTTAGCATTCGCGGTAAAATTGGGGTTACCACGCCTAAGACACAAACTGCCGCTGCACAATCTGGCAGTGCCTTTTATGTGTGGGCACAAGAAGATGAGCGCTTTGCCATTGATATCACTGGCGCACTGGGCATCGGCCACACTGTGATTGAATATGATGGTAATACCGCAACCTTAGTCAGCGACCGTACTGGTGAGATTAGTGCCGCCTCACCAGAGGAATTATTGCAGCAAGCCACAGGCTGGCAAGCCCCGATCTCTCAGCTGCGCCACTGGATTTCTGGTCGACCTGCGCCTACTGATAGCAACAGTGAGCTCGACGCACAAGGGCGCCTACAGACCTCACAAAATGGCGACTGGATAGCCCGCTTCGATTATAAAGACAGCGCAGCACAAACCCGTCGACCCAATAAAATCACTGTGATGCGTAACGATGGTCACCGAGTTATCTTGACCATAGCGCACGATAAATAACCAATAAATTTGCGTCCAATTCACTGTTGAAGCAGATACGTTAATAGCCTTTTGTAAGAAGACTGTATTATGACCTCGTATGCCAAGCTTAGTTTATTTTCACCGGCGAAAATCAATCTGTTTTTGCACATTACCGGTAAAAGAGCAGATGGCTATCATAACTTGCAGACGGTGTTTCGTTTGCTAGACTGGGGTGATACCCTAGAGTTCTTGGTCACCCAGGACAGCTTCGATCCTACAGCACCGATTAATGAGCAGCACTTACCGGTTCGCTTAAGTAGCACAGTGGCCATCACCGCACAGGTGATGGACAACTTGGTCATCAAAGCGGCTGTGGCGCTGCTACAGGCATGGCAAAACAGTGCCCTCGCACGGTCATCTGACCCCGCGGTAACCCCTCACCTGCCGGTTATCGAAGTGACGCTCAACAAAGTTCTACCGACTGGCGCAGGCCTTGGTGGCGGCTCCTCAAATGCAGCCACTACCTTAATAGCGCTAAATAAGCTATGGGGCTTTCATTATGACATCGAGGCTTTAATCAAGATTGGCGCAACGGTCGGCGCTGATGTGCCAATTTTTGTGCTTGGGCAAGATGCCATTGCTGAGGGCATCGGCGAGCGGCTAACCCCCATCAAGTTGCCACAGCATCAATATTTGCTATTAAATCCTGCAGCTCATGCAGCAACCCAAGCCCTATTTGCCCACCCTGACTTGCAGCGCAATGTGCCCGCATTAAGCATAGATGAGATAAAAGCGGCACAATCTTGCTACTTGCAGCAGCTTAATGCGCCATTTAGCAATGTATTTGAGCCGGTGGTGACCAAGTTGGTGCCTGAGGTGAATCAGGCACTCAATTATCTTAGACAGCTTGAGGCGCTCACCGGCACCCAAGCACGTATGACCGGTACCGGCAGCAGTGTATTTTTGCCAATACCTACTGACAAAATCAGCCTCATAACACATCACCTTAGCAATGCTGGGGCGCCTTGTGATTATGTACTGACCCAAAGTTTAGATAAAAACGGGCAAAACCCTGAATAATTTGGCAAAATTGCTACTTAAAGGCTGCCTAAAGACCACCTAAATGCAGGGCACCCTGCTGTTTTAAACCCTGGTAATTTCCATCAAAAATAATATCTTTTAAATTAGTATTGAAAAACTATTGCAATCGAAAAATTCTTGTGTATAATAACTCGCCCATAAAGGGGTATAGCCAAGTTGGTAAGGCATCAGGTTTTGATCCTGACATCCGTTGGTTCGAGTCCAGCTACCCCTGCCATATTCATCAAAGGCTTAGCCAAGTATTTATAAAATTAAATGGCTTAGTTTATTGACATATCTAGTTAGTTTTCGGTATAGTTCGCGTCGAACGCAACCGAGAAGACAGTAAGTAAAAAGTATCAAAATATTGATAAATTATAAATATTTTGATAGTAAATTATCAAGAGACATGCTACTTTAACAGCAGCACATGAGTTCTTGATAAAGTTTGTCTGTTACAGGGGTATAGCCAAGTTGGTAAGGCATCAGGTTTTGATCCTGACATCCGTTGGTTCGAGTCCAGCTACCCCTGCCATTTTCTAAACGTTCAACTTTCTTCTTTATTTGTGCAGTCTCTACTGCTCCTCTCCTAAGTCAAATAAATAGGACTTGAACCATGCCATATCTGGCGATTTTTACGGGTAATGCCCACCCTGAGCTGGCAAAAACTGTCGCAGATCACTTACACATTCCTCTTGGCCGTGCTGATGTCACGCGCTTCTCTGACGGTGAAATCGCTGTTGAGATTAAAGAGCACGTACGTGGTAAAGACGTCTTCATTCTACAACCTACTTGCGCCCCTACCAACGATAACTTGATGGAAATCATGGTGATGGCTGATGCACTGCGTCGTTCAAGTGCCGGTCGTATCACTGCGGTTATGCCCTACTTCGGCTATGCCCGTCAGGATCGTCGTCCCCGTTCAGCGCGTGTGCCTATTTCGGCAAAAGTAGTGGCAGACATGCTAAACATCGTTAGCATTGATCGTGTGATGACTGTCGATTTGCACTCTGACCAAATTCAAGGTTTCTTTGACATTCCAGTAGATAACATCTACGGTACGCCAGTATTGTTAAAAGACCTTAGAAAGCAAGGCTACGACAACCTAATGGTTGTGTCACCAGACGTAGGTGGTGTCGTTCGTGCGCGTGCTATGGCCAAAGAGCTTGGCGGTAACACCGAGCTTGCCATCATCGACAAGCGTCGTGCTCGTGCTAATGAATCACAAGTTATGCATATCATTGGTGATGTAAAAGACCGTGATTGTGTGATTGTTGATGACATGGTAGATACCGCAGGCACACTATGTAAAGCCGCCCAAGCCCTTAAAGACAATGGCGCCCGTCGCGTCTTAGGTTATATCACTCACCCTGTATTATCGGGTAATGCGATTAAAACCATTGGCGAATCTGTGTTGGATGAGCTGGTCGTAACGGACAGTATTCCTTTGTCTGATGAAGCTAAGGCTTGCAGCAAAATTCGTCAAGTGACCATTGCTTCACTATTGGCCGAAAGCTTACGCCGTATCAACAATGAAGAGTCTATCAGTGCAATGTTTGAGTCTATCGACTAATCACTGCAGCCTGATGACTAACAAAAAAACCGCCCGCTAATGCCGGGCGGTTTTTTTGTGCTAGATTTTAATGCCCATTACCCGTATAATACGGCCTTTGTATCTGTATCAACCTCAAGTTGAGGCTATTTTGGGTACAAAAACTACGATGTTTGTCTGGCCACGTTGGTCGCAAGCGTAGCTTGAAGACAGCATCAAACCAAATTATTTAATCAAGGATACTCTCATGAGTGATATTTTATACACGGTAAACGGCATCACCCGTACCGACGATCAGCAGGGCAAAGGTGCGAGCCGCCGCCTGCGTAAGCAAAATCTTGTACCAGCCATTATCTATGGTGGTAACGAAGAGCCTACAGCTATCGCTATCAAAAAAAATGAGCTATGGAAACTTCTTGAAAACGAAGCTTTCTTCTCAAATATTTTGACTATCAACCTTGAAGGCGAAGAGCATCTAGCGGTTATTAAAGACCTACAGCGCCATCCTTCTAAAGGCTTTGCAATGCACGCTGACTTCCAGCGCATCGTTAAAGGTCAGAAGATCAACATGCAGATTCCATTGCACTTCACAGGTCGTGAAGAAGCGCCAGGTATCAAAGCAGGCGGTATCTTATCTACGCTAGTGACTGACATCGAAATCGTATGTCTACCTTCTAACCTACCAGAATTCCTAGAAGTAGATGTGTCTAACCTAGAAATCGGTGAGTCTCTACACTTAACAGACATCAAACTTCCTGAAGGTGTTGTTATCTTCGAACTTGACGTTGATGAGCCAGTTGACCGCACTGTGGTTAACATGCAGGCCCCAACTGTTGAAGAAGTTGACACTGATGCTGAAGAAGTTGACGCAGCTGACGTTCCAGCTACCGAACAAGGTAGTGAAGAAGACAAAGGCGAATAATTTTCGCCCGCCACTCACAACCGATACGCCTTGTGCTATCAGTTATGGGTGGCCCTCCTTACTTACTAGACAGTGAGAACGCTATGTCCCAACTTAAACTTATTGTTGGGCTTGGCAACCCAGGTCAGCAGTATGTCGAAACCCGACATAATGCTGGCTTTTGGTTTGTGGCCCTGATTGCCGATCAATTTAATATTGAATTGGCAGCTGACAAGAAGTTCAATGGCTTAACCGGACGCGGACGTATCTTTGGTACCGATGTTCGCCTGTTGTTGCCGATGACTTTTATGAATAAGTCAGGTCAATCGGTTGTGCCTATGGCGAAATACTATGACATTAAACCTGAAGAGCTCCTTATCGCTCATGATGAACTTGATATTGCGGCAGGTAGTATTAAGCTAAAAACTGGCGGTGGTCATGGCGGTCATAATGGCCTACGTGATATCACGCCCCATTTAGGCAATGACTTTCACCGCTTACGTATAGGCATTGGCCATCCCGGTCATAAATCTAAAGTAAGTGGCCATGTCCTATCTAAACCCTCTCCTGAAGATCAAATTGCTATTGAAGCTGCTTTAGACGCCGCTATGTCCTCATTAAAGTTGATGGTAACTGGCGATATTGAAAAAGCACGCAGTCAAATTAATGGCTTTAAACTTCCCAATTGATAGACATTAACTTAAGGCGGCTATTGATTTTTTGATATTTGCCGCTATTAAGTTACTACCCCTTCCGTATTTTTCTTTTTGCTAATTTATTCAAAAAATAGCAGAATAGTGCTGTTTTTATGAGTATAATTTGCTCTCACGTTTTTTGCGTACAATTTTTCCGGCCCATTATTTCAAGGAATCCTCTATGTTATTGACCTTATTAAAAGGCAAATTACACCGTGCCCGCGTTACCCATGCAGATTTGCACTATGAAGGCTCTTGTGGGATAGATGGCGACTTATTGGATCTAGCTGGTATTCGTGAAAACGAATCCATTGATATCTACAACGTCAGCAATGGCAAGCGCTTTCGCACTTATGCCATCCGTGCTGAAGCCGGCTCTGGTATTATTTCATTAAATGGTGCTGCCGCTTATATGGCAGACTTAGGCGACATCGTTATCATTTGTGCTTACGCTCAGATGGATGAGCAAGAAGCCGATACGCATAAACCAAAACTAGTCTATTGTAATGAAGACAATACTGTAAAAGATACGGCCAATATCATTCCGGTCCAAGTGTCTTAATCCCTACCCTTTATTCCCCCTTTTAGTAAATGCTAAGCGATTCACTTTGCTTAGCATTTTTTATTTTTATTATCCTATTATTTTTATTAATCCGTATGGGAGTGTTTTATGGGCCTAGCGATTGTCGCTGTTGTCCTTGGATTGGCCATTTTAGTTTGGAGTGCAGACACCTTTATTGATGGTGCCACCAGCTTGGCTGTGCGCTTTAATATGCCAAGCTTTTTGATTGGGGTCATTATCTTAGGCATTGGTACTTCAGCGCCCGAGCTTGTGGTATCTGCTTTAGCAGCGTTTGCTCGTAGTCCAGATTTGGCGCTGGGTAACGCTTATGGCTCTAATATTATCAATATTACCTTAGTACTTGGCGTGACCGCGTTAATTAGCCCCATCTTGATCCGTAGCGATGTGATTCGATACGACTTAATGCTGTTACTGGCGGTCACTGCTTTGGCGGCTATTCAGTTGGTCGATGGCAATTTATCTCGGCTCGATGGCATTGTGCTTGTTGTCGCCTTAGTGGCGGTGTTACTGATACAGATTCTGTTAAGTCTACGAAGTAACAAGGACAAAGTAGAGTTACCAGAGCAATTGGCAGCCAAAGAGCAGGTTAATGTTTTCAAATCCTTTGGCACCTTAATCTTGGGCTTGAGTTTATTAATCGCCAGCTCACGAGCCATCGTTTGGGGTGCGGTTGAATTAGCCACACTGTGGGGCATGAGTGAGCTGCTTATCGGTCTAACCATCGTGGCCATTGGCACCTCATTACCCGAGCTGGTAGCCAGCGTGGCAGCCGCTAGACGCGGTGAGCATGACATGGCACTGGGCAATGTCATTGGCTCAAATTTATTTAATACATTAGGTGTGGTAGGGCTGGCTGCCATCATTAAACCCATGCAACACATTGACCCTCAGATTTTGTCTCGCGATGTGATGATGGTGGGCATGGTCAGCGTGCTACTTTTTATATTGGCAATTATAGCCTTTAAGCGCCAAGGTGAGATGAAGCATGGCAGTGGCGTGGTGCTCATTTTAACCTTTATCTTCTATTCAGTGTTACTGGCGAAATCTGCCGCCTAGCTGCTGCACGTAGCTTTTAGCCAGATAAGCCATTGTTGTCGCAAAACCAAAAAAAAGAGGCCGTTAACGGCCTCTTTTTTTTATGTCTGATTATGATTAAGCTATGAGCTGGCGTTATAGTCTAGCAGCAAGCTCAGCCCCATCACGTATCGCCCGTTTGGCATCAAGCTCTGCTGCTAATTTCGCACCGCCAATAATATGATATTCAGTTTTACCTAGTTTGGTACTGGCTTTGGCATCTGTTAAGGCCGGCATAAGCTCATTGACTGACTCTTGCCCTGCACAGACCACAATGGTATCAACACGAAGTAGCTGACTGTGGCCTTGCGGCGTGGTGACCCATAAGCCCTCATTGGTTACCTTGTCATAAGTCACACCAGGCATTTGTAGCACACCATGAGACTTAATATGGGCACGGTGCACCCAGCCGGTGGTTTTGTTCAGCCCCTTGCCCAGACGACCATCACGGCGCTGTAGCAAATACACACGGCGAGCCGGAACAATCTTCTCAGGACGAGTTAAGCCGCCATCGGTCTGATAATCCGCTTGAGTATTCACCCCCCACTCTTGCTTCCAGTCAGTCACAGACTGCGGCTCAGGGCGGTAGCTTGGGTCTTTTAAGGTCTCAGGGCCCAATTCATGTAGTGGCTGGCCATGACGGGCAGTCAAGTACTCACTGACATCGAAGCCAATACCGCCAGCCCCAATCACTGCTACGCTCTCACCCACAGCTTTTTCACCAGATAGCAGCTCAGCATAACTAATCACCTTAGCATTATCCGCCCCTTCAAGCTTGCCTTCTAAGCTGCGTGGCACTACCCCTGTGGCGATAATGACGTGGTCATAGTCAGCCTCGTCCAACATCTCTTTGGTCACTTTGGTATTGAGCTTAATGGCAACGTTTTGATAGTTCAATTCGTTGAGATAATAGCGGGTGGTTTCAAAGAACTCTTCCTTACCCGGAATCACTTTGGCGTAGTTGAACTGGCCGCCTAAGATGTCTTTGGCCTCATAAAGGGTGACATCATGGCCACGTTTGGCAGCAATGGTCGCCGCTGACATGCCTGCCACACCGCCACCAACCACAGCAATTTTCTTCGGCTTTTTGGTAGGCTCATAGCTCAGCTCAGTCTCATAGCAGGCTCTGGGGTTGACCAAACAGGTGGAGCGCTTGTTTTCAAAAGTATGGTCTAAGCAGGCCTGATTACAAGCAATGCAGGTATTGATGCGATCGGTTTGACCATTTTTGGCCTTATTGACCCAGTCTGGATCCGCTAAAAAGGGGCGCGCCATCTGAATTAAATCAGCTTGCCCATTCGCCAAGATTTGCTCTGCTGTCTGTGGCATATTGATGCGGTTGGCTGCCATCACAGGGATGGACACATGTTTTTTGACCTCTGCAGTATAGTCCACGAAAGCGGCACGTGGGACACTGGTGACAATGGTCGGTACACGGGCTTCGTGCCAGCCGATACCTGTATTAAAGATACTCACCCCAGCCGCCTCTAATGCCTTGGCGACCGTGATGACTTCATCCATAACATTGCCATCTTTGACCAAATCAATCATGGATAAGCGAAATATAATAATAAAGTCTTCACCCACCACTTCACGTATTGCCTCGACTACTTCGACTGCAAACTTCATACGCCCATTGATATCACCACCATATTCATCGGTGCGCTGGTTCACATGACGCGATAAAAACTGGTTCAGTAAGTAGCCTTCTGAGCCCATTACCTCTACCCCATCGTAGCCAGCTTGTTTGGCCAGGCTAGCAGAGCGCGCATAATCAGCAATGGTACTTTTGATATTTTTAATGCTCATTTGGCGCGGTTTAAAGGGGGATATGGGCGACTTAAAGGGACTGGCAGATACCACAAATGGATGATAACCATAACGACCACTGTGCAAAATTTGCATAATGATTTTACTGTCATGGCGATGTACCGCACGGGTTAACCGCTGATGATTAATCACATCCGCTCTAGTATTCATACTACCACCTGCCGGCAGCAGCCACCCTTCACGGTTGGGTGAAATACCACCGGTAATCATCATCGCCACGCCGCCTTTAGCACGCTCAGCAAAATAAGCTGCCAGCTTACCGTAGTTATAAAAGCGATCTTCTAATCCGGTGTGCATCGACCCCATGACAATACGGTTTTTTAAGCTGGTGTGGCCCAAATCTAAAGGCTCAAAAATATGTGGATAGGCCATATTGGTCACAGAAATATTCTGTGCATTATCGACCGAGATGGAAGGTTGGGCTGAGGTAGCGGCAGCTGCCATAAAAAATATCCTTATCAATATACAATGACTTAAAGGGAAAATTATCTAAATGGTTAGGTAACAGATGGGTAGCGGGTTCTCTACCGATAACATTGCTTAACTTAACTGAACTAATAATTAGCTCTTATAAAGGGCTGCGGACTAAAGCGGCAACTCAATCATAAAAAAAATTATTTATTAACTTATACTTAGCCGGTATATTGGGTAATGCAAATTTGATATTGGTAGTTGACCAACTAATTTGAGTTAACATATACTCACTCATTGTCATCACAATAAAAATGACAAACTATCTGTATCATAAGCTTATTTAGAGGGGTCGTGCAAAGGGTATGCAATGACCGCTTAGACATTCATGCTCAGATACCTAACTCAACATTTCTGATAAAGGACTATCTTTTATGACCGATTATACTACCGGTTTAGGCAAAACCGAGGCCAATCACCAGCCGCTCACGCCCTTACAATTCCTCACTCGCGCCGCTTCGGTCTATCCTCATAAAACCTCTATCATTTATGATGATTTAGTCAACACGCCCATTACCTATACCTGGTCTCAAACCTTTGAGCGCTGCCGTAAATTGGCCCACGCCCTGCGCAAGCTTGGTATTGGCAAAGAAGATACTGTGGCCATTATGGCACCCAATACACCGGCCATGGTGGAAGCCGCTTTTGGAGTACCTATGTCGCAAGGGGTACTGTGTACTCTAAATACGCGTTTAGACATCAATGCCCTCACCTTTTGTTTGCAGCACTCCGAAGCCAAAGTATTGATCATTGACAGCGAATACGCTCATCATGTAGAGCTTATAGAAGAAACCTTCCCCAACTTAATCCTCATTCACGCCACCGACATGACGCTGCCTGATGTGCCTGCTTTTGGCAAAATGAGCTATGAGGCACTCTTACAAAGCGGTGAGTTTGACTCTGATGAGGCAATCAGAGCCTTTGACGGCACCATCTATCCCACCGATGAGTGGGATGCCATTGCTCTCAATTACACTTCAGGTACCACCGGCAAGCCCAAAGGCGTGGTCTATCATCACCGCGGCGCTACTTTGAATGCGCTGTCAAATATTTTAGATTGGGACATGCCCAAGCATACCACCTACTTATGGACCTTGCCCTTGTTCCATTGTAACGGTTGGTGTTTTCCTTGGACAGTCGCTGAGCGTGCTGGTATTAACGTCTGCTTACGTCAAATCGATGCCAATTTAATCCTAAAACTGATTGCCAAATATCAGATTACTCATTACTGCGCCGCCCCCATTGTGCATAATATGATCGCGGCAGGTGATAGCCAGTTACAGCAAGCCATTAACCATAATGTGAAAGGCTTTGTGGCCGGTGCGCCGCCTTCTGAAGCCATGCTCGAGAAGATGGAGGCGATGAACTTTAATGTCACTCATGTGTATGGTCTCACTGAGGTCTACGGGCCGGTAACCATCTGTGCTGAGCATGATGAATGGCAACAGCTTTCGGTGTCAGAACGTGCTGCCAAAAAATCGTGTCAAGGTGTGGTGTCACACTTAATGAGCGGCTTTGAGGTATTCAAACAAGGCACCACCGAGCCGGTTGCTGCTGATGCAACTGAGATGGGCGAGCTGGCCTTAAAGGGCAACATGGTTATGAAAGGCTATTTAAAAAACCCCAAAGCGACCAAAGAGGCGTTTGCAGGCGGCTGGTTCCGTACCGGAGACTTGGGCGTCAAATACCCAGATGGCTATATCAAAATTATGGATCGCCTAAAAGATATCATTATCTCAGGAGGCGAGAACATCTCAAGTATTGAGATTGAAAACACCTTATACAAAATGCCTGAGGTGAGTAGCTGCGGCGTGGTGGCAGCCTCCAATGATAAGTGGGGAGAGGTGCCTGTGGCCTTCATCGAAATAGCTGAGGGCGCAACTTTGACCCGTGATCAGGTTATTGAGCATTGTCGTCAGCATCTGGCCAAGTTTAAAGTGCCCAAACATGTGATTTTCTGTGAAATTCCTAAAACCAGCACCGGAAAAATCCAAAAGTTTGAGCTGCGTAATGCCGCCCAATCTATGGCCAATGAAGAGCCCAAGGTAAAGTCTTAGGCAGTATCCATACTTTATAGCCGCCTTGACTTCCTCCCCTCGCTAAACCGAGGGGATTCCTACAGCTAGACGGTCAAGCCCGACCGCAAGGATGTTCTTAGCAGCATTGATATCTCTATCATGCCATGTGCCACACTCAGCACACCTCCATCCTCTTATTCCAAGACCTGCTCTACCTTTTGGACTACTATCACTTATTTTAAGGCAGTGCGAACAGGTTTGGGTAGTGTAACTCTCATTCACTATCTCAAGCTGACAACCTGCATACTTGCATTTATATTCCAGTTGTCTTTTGAGTTCAAAGCATCCTGCATCGTATGTCGATTTAGCCAGTTTGGTTCTCTTACTTGTGAATGAGCGTGATTTAACATCACCAACCACAATTAAAGCATTGCTCTGCACTAACTTGGTGGTGAATTTATGAATTAAGTCTAATCTTGTGTTTTTGATTTTGGCGTGGATTGCTTTCACCCGCTTTTTATTATTTGCTCGTTGAGCAACAGCGAGCTTTTCCGCCCACTTTTGCGTTTGCTTGATAGTTAATTTATCACCGTTTGAGTTGGTAGCAGACTGCTTTAAGCCTAAGTCAATACCAACGCTGCCTTTACCACTTGCTTGTCTAGGAAAATCTTTGACGGTAATACAGGCATACCAACGATTACGGCTGTCTTGCACTATCTCAAGCGTATTGATTTGATACAAAGACAAATTGTAGCTATCGAATACGTCTATGATAAGCTTTTGACCTTTACAGAGCGATAGCTGTATGGTTGATTTAAGTGCCTTTTTGC
>Ga0208016_100198_pt1 | contig 24888 bp, 24 predicted proteins | sample 28_taG_FD_184102 | JGI IMG/M metagenome (GOLD analysis project Ga0208016, IMG submission 184102) | Marine viral communities from Cariaco Basin, Caribbean Sea - 28_WHOI_OMZ (SPAdes) (version 2) | ecosystem: Environmental > Aquatic > Marine > Oceanic | place: Caribbean Sea: Cariaco Basin...
AAGCGTATTGATTTGATACAAAGACAAATTGTAGCTATCGAATACGTCTATGATAAGCTTTTGACCTTTACAGAGCGATAGCTGTATGGTTGATTTAAGTGCTTTTTTACCTGTTTGTCTGGTATGTAGATACTTTATGGCAGACTTTTTAAAAGGTATCCAACCTAGGCTTTTTCGTTTGGCATCAGGTCGGTTGGTTCGCCAATTGAGTTTGGCTTTTTTAAACTGTTTACGAGATTTGGCATGAGTTTCGTTGATGGCTTGCAAAGTTTGCGAGTGCAAGCCTAAATACTCACCACTGCCTTTGGTGTATTGGCTTAAATCATAGGCTGAAAAGTACTTACCTGTGCGTCTTAAATGCTCAAAGCTTAACACATTAACATAGTTCCACGCATAGTTAACACTCCCAGCTAGTTTGTTTAGCTGGTTTGCATGCTTGTCTTTGATGCGTAGCTTGAGTGTTTTCATAGGGTTAGTATGGCGAGGTTAATTTTAACTTGCAATACTTTAAGTACTGATCACGACAGTGTGTGTCGCCTTATATCCACCCCCTGAAGTGGGTGGTTTTACGGCGGCCGGTGATAAAAAACGCCAACGAGGAATGATTCGCTGGCGTTTTTTTAACTCTTACAATCAGCCAATTAAGCAGCAGGCTGCACCTTATCTAGCACTTGCTTAAAGCGTGCCACGGCCCCATCGATATCGATCAATTTATCTAAGCCAAACAGACCTAAGCGGAAGGTCTTAAAGCCATCAGGCTCACCCACTTGTAGCGGCACACCGGCGGCAATTTGCATACCTTGAGCAGCAAAAGCACGGCCTTTGTGCATCTCTTCATCTTGGGTGTAGCACACCACCACACCTGGCGCTTGATAGCCTTCGGCAGCAACGCTTTGGATACCGCGGTCTTCTAGCAAGTCGCGGATACGATTGCCAAGCTCCCACTGCGCCTGCTTTAATTCCTCAAAGCCGATTTCTTTGGCTTCTAGCATCACATCACGGAACATACGTAGGCCATCGGTGGGCATAGTAGCATGATAGGCATGTCCACCATTTTCATAGGCACGCATGATATTAAGCCACTGCTTTAAGTCTAAGCTAAAGCTGTCAGACTCAGTCGCCTCTACTTGGGCGACCGCATTTTCGCTGAGCATAACAAGACCGGCACAAGGGGTACTACTCCACCCTTTTTGCGGCGCAGAAACCAGAACATCAATACCTAACTGCTTCATATCCAGCCAGATACAGCCTGAAGCAATACAGTCGATAACCAGTAATCCACCCACACTATGTACAGCCTCTGCTAACTGCTTGATGTAGTCATCAGATAAAATCATACCTGAGGCGGTCTCAACATGCGGCGCAAATACCACAGCAGGCTTTTTGTCTTTAATGGCAGCCACAGCGTCTTCGATGGCCACAGGTGCAAATGGATTGGGCGCGCCTTGTTCTGACTCACCCTCTACTTGCTGGGCCTTTAGCGCTTCTACAGATTTGGCAATTTTGCCTTTTTCTAAAATCTGGGTCCAGCGATAACTAAACCAGCCATTGCGTATCACCAAACAGTCTTTGTCTGTGGCCAATTGGCGGGCAATCGCTTCCATAGCATAGGTGCCTGAGCCTGGCACAATGGCCACAGCATCGGCAGCATAAACTTGCTTTAGATTGCTGGATAAGTCAGTCATGACTTGCTGAAATACTTTTGACATGTGGTTTAAAGCACGATCGGTATAAACTACTGAATACTCTAACAAACCATCAGGATCAACATCGGAACGTAATGCAGGCATAGCTACTCCTATTTTTTATTAAAATCATACTTGGGGGGTGACACTAGTTATACCACAAATACTACCTTGCGTTTTTAGTATAGCTGTAACCTGCTGATGAGTACAACTTAACTCATGACTGAGCGGAATTAACAAAAAAAAGACCCACTTATGACTAAGCGGGTCTTTGGCAAAGATTACAAAGGTAATAGCGAGATAACGTATTACTCATCTTCGATTTTGGCTTGGATATAATTCTCAATACCCATAGCTTCAATCAAGTCTTTTTGAGTATCTAACCAATCCACATAATCTTCATTACCGTCTTTTAGATCCAGTAGCAGCTTGCGAGACACGTAATCTTGCTTTTGCTCACACAGTGTAATTGATTCGGTAATAGTATCAAATTTTTGATTTTCTAAAAGTACGTTGCACTCAATCATCTCGGCCACATCTTCACCGATGAACAGCTTGCCATAATCTTGCAAATTAGGCAGACCTTCTAGTAATAAGATACGTTCAATCAGCGCATCTGACCATTTCATCTCAGCGATAGATTGTTTATAAAACGCCTCATTTAACTCTTCAATACCCCAGTTTTTGGCAATACGGGCATGCAAAAAATACTGGTTGATTGCGATTAATGACTGGCCAAGCACCTTGTTTAAGGCACGAATAACGTCTTTGTCACCCTGCATAACTTTCTCCTAATCCTGCTGTTGACTTCATGGCGGCTAAAATTGTGTACTCATAGCAAATGAGGCTTATTCTGAAATCTCGCCCATTTGGCTCTGTAAGTAGTTTGGTAGACCTACCATGTCAATCAATCGAAGCTGCTGCTCTAACCAGTGCGCATGATCTTCTTCAGTATCCTCTAACTGAGCCACCAAAATATCACGGGTGACATAGTCGTGCTCTTGTTCACACAGCGCGATGCCCTGTTTTAGATGTTGCTGTACTTTGTATTCTAGCTCTAAGTCTAGCTTCAGCATCTCAGGTACTGTGCTACCTATATTGATAGGATCTACGGTCATGTTAGGTTTGCCACCTAGCATTAATAGACGGCGGATAATGGCTTGGGCATGTAAGGTTTCATCTTCCATTTCATGATGAATACGATCATATAACTTACCGTAATGCCATTCACCATACATCTCTGAATGGATAAAGTACTGATCGCGGGCCCCTAACTCACCCCCGAGCAAGAAGTTTAAGTAATCAATGACTTTTTGGCTGCCTTTCATGGTAGTTACCTTTTATTTAACATTTTATTTATAAGTGACGCCCTATCATTTTCAATGTGGCTACGTCTTTACACCCATAACTCTTTGTATAACTATAACTCTTTGTATAAATAATATAGTAGCAAATTCACAGTATTAAGACAGTTGTTTTTAGAACTGAGAATGGAGGGACAAATGCAAATGAGAACGTATCAAACAAAAAAAAGTGAACCTGAATTTATCATGGCTCACTTTCACTATATTGTCTTTTATATTGTATCTACGCTTTAGGCTGTTTTGCTTTTAATCCACTAAGGTTAAAGGCAAGCTAAACGGCATAAGCCAATTGACTTACCAATTCACTATCGTAGCTCATGGCATGATGCTCTTCTAGGTAGTCGTTGACCATAGGTTCACAGCAGCCGCAGCAAGTAGCCACATCTAAGGCCTCTTTTAAGGCATCCATAGAGTCCACGCCCGAAGCAAGTGCCGCTTTAATTTGGCGGTCCTTAACATTATTGCATATGCAAACGATCATTTTAACACCCTCAGTTATTGGCTTGCCAAAGCACCTAAGATTAGTAAGTTACTGCTTATGATAACGATAATAATTCTTATTCACAACAGTTATTTTTATCTAATTCGCCATATTTACAAAATAATCACCTTCAGAAAAACTTGATTAACGCCACTATTTGCATTAGTAATAACACATAAAAATCACCTACCTATATAGCTTTTAGCCAAAAAAAAAGACTGAGCTTAAGCTCAGTCTTAATGGTCTTAGGATAATAAGTAGCGGTAATCAAAAATCAAACCACGACATAAAAGCTTGCCTATTTACCCGCTTTCATATCCATACGTACTTTTTTGACTAAGTAATCCACCACTTTTGGCACCTTACCATCTTCACCTTGTACCACGTATTTACCATGTACCACTACCGCAGGCACACCAGTAATTTGATAACGCATAGCACCTGCTTTAGAGCGCGCTACTTTGGTACTTACCGCAAATGAATTGTATAGCTTGTTAAACTCTTTTTGGTCTAAGCCTTGGCTTGCATACCATTTAGATAAAGAAGCTTGATCAAACAGACGCTTGTTGTCTTTATGGATGGCATCAAATAGCTTAGTGTGAGTTTGCGGTAGATATCCCATAAGTTGAGCGGCATAGAATCCTCGGGCATTTGTTTCCCACATAGGATTAAGCGCAGCAGGCGACTGCATGAAGATGACGTCGCTTGGCTTGTTTTTCGCCCATTTAAGCATATAAGGGTCTAGATTGTAACAATGAGGGCAACCGTACCAGAAGAACTCGCGTACGATAATGTTGTCACCGCTGATGGTTTCGGGATTGTCCAATACTATATAGTCTTTACCGGCCACATAATCTGCAGCAAATGCTGGCATAGAAGCCAAACCAACGGCAGCAGCTAAAGAGGCCAAAGCAAAACCTCGTTGAGAATAAAACTTCATCGTAATTCCTTAAGAATATTTAGGAGGTGATTGGGGTCTATATTATAAGTGGCTTGTATTCAACATAGAGCTTACAGCGACAGCGAGTTCAAACAACCCTGATCTTGATATCTTTAGTAGATTGTCGCCTGCTACTTTACTTTTTTTAAGATTGCCTATGATACCGCATTTGCCCAGTCTGTGTGAACCGTCAGCATTGCTAAAACCTTAACCAATGGTTAAATAAGCGTTAGTAGTTCTCATTTAGATCTTATATTCTGATTTTTTTCAGCCAACAACCTTAAAATAATGGCGTAGTCATCGTAGCAAAATATTATCAAAGATGTCCTATTTTATGAAGCATGGTAAGATAGGATTTACGAAGCATGGTAAGATAGACCATCTCATAATAAGGCATTTTAAGCCCAGTATCGGGTATCAGCCTTATATTATCTTCCCCTATTAACCCCCCTAATATTTTAAGGTTTAGGACAGCTCATGACTCAGACCCATACCGACGCAACCTCTAACACTGCTGCCACTGATAATACCGCCTCTAACCTGGGTAATAATGTTGATATGAGTGAAGTGGGTAAATTTACTCAACTCGCCAGCCAATGGTGGGACAAACAAGGTCCTTTTGCAACCTTGCATCAGATTAACCCGCTTCGTTTGAACTGGATAGAAGAGAACGTCATTCGTTACACAGGCACAGGTCTCACCGGAAAAACAGTATTGGATGTGGGCTGTGGCGGCGGTATCTTAACCGAATCTATGGCCCGCCGAGGCGCTGATGCCACAGGTGTGGACTTGGGACTTGAAAATCTACAGGCCGCGACCATACATGCTGAGCAAAGCGGCTTAACCGACCGCCTAAGATACAAGCACATTGCTATTGAACAATTGGCCGCTGAGCAGCCACAGAGCTATGATGTCATCACTTGTATGGAGATGCTAGAGCACGTACCTGACCCCAGCCAAATCGTGCAAGCCTGCTATGATTTACTAAAACCGGGCGGGGTATGTGTGCTATCGACCATTAACCGCAACCCTAAGTCTTATCTGTTCGCCATTATTGGTGCTGAATATGTGCTGCGTCTACTTGACCGTGGTACCCACGATTATGCCAAATTCATCACGCCTGCTGAGTTAGACAAGATGGCAATTAATGCCGGCTTCAACCGTCAAGACTTAATCGGTCTGCACTACAACCCCATCACCAAACGCTACTGGTTAGCACAGAATGTTGATGTCAACTACATGATGGCCGTCGTAAAACCCGCTTAATTGCCCATTTAGCGCTCTATTTAATGGGCCACTGAGCTTAAGTTTAGCGTTATAAACACACCTTTTAAAAAGTACAACATTATGTCAACAAATTATGTCAAAGCCGTCTTATTTGATTTAGATGGTACTCTCATTGATACCGCCGCTGATTTTATCCGTATTATCAAGCGTATGTCAGAGCAAAATGGCTGGCAAGTACCGCCAAGTCAAGCCATTCGTGAGCAAGTGTCGGCCGGTGCAGGTGCTATGGTGAGCCTGATGCTCAAGCACAATGAGCAGCCGCTTACTGAAGAGCAGATTCAGCACTACCGCCAGCAATTTTTGGATGAGTATGAGGCCGATATCTGTGTTGACAGCCAGGTGTTTACAGAGCTTGAGCCACTGCTAAGCTTTTATGAAAAAAGCGGCATTCCTTGGGGAATTGTCACCAATAAGCCGCGCTATTTGGCCACCAAATTATTACAAAGCCTTGCTCTCGATGAGCGCTGCTCAGTGCTGGTCTGCCCCGATGATGTGAGCAATACCAAGCCCGACCCTGAGCCTATGTATTTGGCATTAGAGAAGTTAGAATTGCCACGCGGTATTGCCAACAGTGTGATTTATATCGGGGATCATATCCGTGATGTGCAAGCAGGTAGTGCAGCAGGCATGACGACGGTTCTGGCCAGCTATGGCTATATCCCGCCAGAGGACCAAGATGACTTGGAAGCTTGGGGCGCCGATTATATTGCCGACACGCCCAAGGCCTTGGTGAAACTACTGCGCTCAAAGCAGTTTGATTATTTATAACTTAGTACTTATAACTTAGTATTTATCACTTAACAGTTATCACTTAGTATTTACCATTTAATAAAACCTCTACCAAAATAGTAGTGACCTTATGACTCAACCTGTTTTAACTCATGAAGCGATACGCACCTTTAACCCTGAGCCCAATTGTCTAGAGGGTAAAACCATCTTAGTCACTGGCGCCGGTGACGGCATTGGCCGCGTGGCTGCTTTAACCTATGCCAAATATGGCGCCACTGTATTACTGCTTGGCAAAACGTTAAGCAAGCTTGAGGCGGTCTATGATGAAATAGAAGCCGCTGGTGGTAAGCAGCCAGCCATCATGCCAATGAACCTAGAATCAGCCAGCTATAGCGATATGCAGCAATTGGCCAATCTCATCCAAAGTGAGATTGGTACGCTGCATGGCGTGTTACACAATGCTGGTATATTGGGTGCCCTAACCCCGCTTGAGATGTATGATGTGGTGACCTTCGAGCAGGTAATGCGAGTCAATACCACCGCCACCTTTATGCTCACTCAAGTGCTTATGCCCTTGGTCAAATCTGTAGATAACGGCTCATTTGTGTTCACAAGCAGCTCAGTGGGTACGCATCCTCGCGCATTCTGGGGCGCGTATGCCTTATCAAAACAGGCGGTGGAAGGCATGAGTGACATATTCACTCAAGAAACCCAAAATACCACCAGCCTACGCTTTAACTGTATCAATCCTGGCGCCACCCGCACCAACATGCGAGCCCATGCCTTTCCCGGCGAGAACCCTATGTCATTAAAGACTGCTGAGGACTTAATGCCGGCATATGTCTGCTTAATGAGCGATGCCAGTATTGGGGTTAGAGGTCAAGTTATTGCATTGCAACCTAAATAAAGCTGACACCTGCTAACTGTGTTTTAAACCAGTGCCCTGTCATCAAGGCTAAGTACATCAGGTTGCCTAACTCGTATAGGTGGCCTTTTTTTGTGACATTTTTGTGCTATGCGTGTTACCAATCCTATTTACTCTGGCTTGATAACAGGCGGCTTGAGCCTCATATATTAAGGATAGCGCCCTGATTACCGGGTGCATCTGCATAATAAAAAGGAGTCAATTATGGCCGGAGGATGGGCGCGTGATGGCGCAGAACACGAACAAATGGACGCCACAGTGAATGATGCTCTAGAGCGGGCTCGCAGGGCGCTGCCAAGTGGTGAAAGCCTGCTGTATTGTGATGAGTGTGGAGAAAAAATACCCAAAGCACGTAGGCTAGCGCTGCCTGGTGTCGAGCACTGCGTAAAATGCCAAAGTGAAATAGAAGCTCATAGCAAGAGCCAAGAGCTGTATAACCGCCGTGGTAGTAAAGACAGTCAGCTACGTTAGCCAAGCAGACAATAAAAAAGGCGCTTAGCCCTATAGGGCTAAGCGCCTTTTTTATTGGCTTGTGTCTTTGATGAGCCATGTCTTATTAGATGCGTTAATCGGTAAAAAGGAGTACTGTCACCTATCAACACCCTAACAAATACCTACTAATAGATACCTACTAATAGATACCTACTAATAGATACCTACTAATAAATACCTACTAATAAATACCTACTAATAAATACCTACATGAAGGCTAGGCCTCTTCTTCATCAGGAACAAATACGTACCCCACACCCCAGACTGTCTGGATATAACGAGCCTGTGAAGGATTATCTTCGATCAGGCGGCGTAGACGCGATACCTGCACATCGATTGAGCGCTCCATAGCACCCCACTCTCTACCACGTGCTAAATTCATCAGCTTATCACGCGTGAGTGGCTCTCGAGGGTGCTGTACTAAAGCTTTCAATACCGAAAACTCACCTGTGGTCAAGGTGACCACGTTACCATCACGTTTTAAAGTTCGAGTAGATAAATCAAGCGTCCATGGGCCAAACTCCACCACCTCCACTTGCTGCGAAGGCGCGCCAGGCAGCTCACGGCTGTGACGACGCAGAACCGCTTTGATACGGGCCAGCAACTCTTTTGGGTTAAAAGGCTTAGGCAAATAGTCGTCAGCACCCGCCTCAAGGCCAGCAATACGATCACTGTCTGAGCCTTTTGCAGTGAGCATAATAATAGGGATATCACTGTTCTCTTCACGCAGGCGCTTACAGATAGCAATGCCATCTTCACCGGGTAGCATTAAGTCTAATACCACCAAGGAGAATAAATCGCGCTGCATCAGTTTATCCATTTGGCTGCCATCATGGGCGGTACGCACCACGAAGCCATCATCTTCCAAAAAGCGCTGTAGCAAAGAGCGTAAACGGGCATCATCATCAACCACCAAGATACGGTGGGTTAAACTGTCGGTATTGTTGATTTTATTGTCTGACATACTAGGCGTCCTATTGTTATTTTATTTAATATGGCTTAATTATACACATTTAGCGCTAAAGCTTATGGCGCAAGTTTAGCAAATCACGATTAAAGCGTATTTTTGATAAAAGGGCTATCACTCATTATTATAAATTGATTATAAAGGGGCAATGGTTTTAAAGGGTACTACTTATTCGCTTAAATTATTATAAGAGACTCATTATTTATATGGGAGTGTTTGGGCTATTTATCAATCTTTTTATTCCCTATCCCTTATTGTCCGGTATTTATTATTATTTTAAGCGTCTTTTAAATCCTATACAGCAGCGCTTTATCTGCTTGTCATTTATGCGGCTGCTAGTTATCTGGTTGCTGTTTATGCGCGGCTGACACAGGTTTATTTTAGCGCAGTTACGTTTGTCTGATAATGACGGTGCTTTTAATAAACCATCTTTAGACGATATAGTATCTGTATTTAATGACACCAAGCGTCGGCTTTTATTACCCACATAAAGCAGATAAACTGTAGTAATTAATTAGTGTATAAGATTACGCAAGAAATTACACACTTATTACATAGTAATGCTGTATGTGTTTGTTAATTTAAGCAGACAAATTCACATAAATAAACATTAATAAGCAAAACCATTTTTATTATCTCAGCTTTTGCTATAATGCCAACCACATTTCTTAACTTCGATACGGATATGAACCAAACCGATACTACAACTGCCAACACCCCTACCAGCCAAAGCAGCAGCAATTTGCCGGCTGATGTCATTGCCAACATCCATAATAAGCTTGCAAAAGAGCTGGGTATTAAGCCTGCGCAAGTCGATGCGTTTGTTAAGCTTTACGACGAAGGTGCTACGGTGCCGTTCATCGCTCGTTATCGTAAAGAAAAAACACAAGGCTTAGACGACAGCCAATTACGTGCTTTAGAAAAAGGTTTAAACTACGAGCGTGACATGGCCTCACGTCGTGCTAAGATTCTTGAGCTACTGCAAAGCCAAGGTAACTTAACCGAAGCGCTGCAATCTCGAATTGAGCAGGCCACCTCTAAGCTTGAATTAGAGGACATCTACCTGCCTTATCGCCCTCGCCGCCGCTCATTGGCTGCTAAAGCCCGTGCTGCAGGTCTGGATAAGGTTGCTAAAACTCTACTTAATAATGAAGTCACGCCACTTGACGCCCTAAGCGATTACAGTCTGCCTGAGACTATCACTGATGATACCGGCGCTGAGATTGACGTTGATTTTTCAGATACCGAAAAACAATTAGCCGGCGTGGAAGCCATTATCATCGATGGCTGGACCCAAGAGCTTGAGCTACTTGATAACTTACGTAGCGGTTTTGCTAAAACTGCCACTATCAATTCAAGCCTAGCTTCTGACGAAAAACGTGAGGTGGGTGAGAAGTTCGCTGATTATTTTGAGCATAGCGAAAGCTTAGCACGCCTGCCCAATCATCGCCTGCTTGCGATGCTACGTGGTCGTCAAGAAAATGTATTGGTGCTTAAAGTCGATGGTGAAGATACTCCTTTTGTCGATAAAGTTATCAATAAATTTGAGCTTGAAAATACCAAGCCTCAAGAGCGTCATGACTTTTTAATAACTGCTGCCAACAGCTTGTGGAAGGATAAGTGGCGCCCGCATTTAGAGCACCGCTTATTGACCGAAAAACGTCTGGCCGCAGAAGCTGATGCTATTGATGTCTTCGCCAGTAACTTACAGCACCTATTAATGGCCGCCCCTGCCGGCCGTAAAGTTATTTTAGGTGTGGATCCTGGTATTCGTCATGGTGTAAAAATGGCGGTGATCGATGCACAAGGTCAAGTCATGCAAGATGGCGAAGGTAAGCCGGCCATCGCGACAGTCTATCCATTTGCCCCCGATAATAAAATGGATGAGGCTAAAGCAACTATTGCTCAGCTGTTAAAAGACCATCAGGTAGAGCTTGTGGCAATCGGCAATGGTACGGCCAGCCGTGAAACCGATGCCATGATCAAAGAGCTGATTGAAGCCGATGAGACCATCACAGCCAAAGCCGTCGTGGTCAATGAATCAGGCGCTTCTGTGTATTCTGCCAGCGAGCTTGCCAGTGATGAGCTCGCTGATTTAGACGTCTCTATCCGCGGTGCAGTGTCTATCGCCCGCCGTCTACAAGACCCCTTATCAGAGCTGGTTAAAGTTGAGCCAAAAGCCATTGGCGTGGGTCAATATCAGCATGATGTGAACCAAGCTCAGCTGTCTGACAGCTTAGATAAAGTGACGCAAGACTGTGTGAACGCAGTGGGTGTGGATGTCAATACCGCAAGCCCTGCTATCTTAGCCCACATTGCCGGTCTAAACCGTAACGTCGCTCAGCAAATTGTCAACTACCGCAAAGAACATGGTGCATTTACTAACCGTGAGCAGCTAAAAGATGTGCCCAGACTTGGGGTAAAAACCTTTGAACAGGCAGCGGGTTTCCTACGCATTCGTGATGGCGAAGAGCCGCTGGATGCTACCGGTGTGCATCCAGAGAGCTATGACTTGGTGAAAGCCCTATTAGACAAGTCTGGCAAGTCAATTGCTGACGTACTGGGTAATGACAGCCTTATCAATACGCTAAGCACCGATGGTATTGACGCAGCCAACGATGACAACATCAGCATTGCCGCCATCAAACAAGAGCTTGCTAAGCCTGCTCATGACCCTCGCCCTGAGTTCAAAACAGCTCAGTTTAGAGACGACGTAAACAGCGTAAGCGATCTAGAAGAAGGCATGCAGCTTGAAGGCGTGGTTACCAATGTGACTGGTTTTGGCTGCTTCGTGGATGTTGGCGTACATCAAGATGGCTTAGTGCATATCTCTGAGATGGCCAACGACTTTGTTGAAGACCCCATGAACTTGGTTAAACCCGGTGATATCGTCAGCGTTCGCGTTATTTCAATTGATGCCAAACGCAATCGTATCGGCTTTAGCATGAAATCAGAAGATGCCGCTTCGGCCAAACGTGCTACTAGCCCGCAGCGCAGTACTGACAAAAACGCTGAGAATGCTGCGACTAAGCCGGCCAAGGCGCGCAAAAATAGCCGTGCTAAACCTGCCAATAAAGCCGCTCGTACTGCCAATACCCGCAGTGATAAGCCAAAGCCTAGCAAATCTGCTAAGCCCAAAGCTGAAGAGGCTAAAGTAGGCTCACTCGGTGCCTTGCTACAGCAAGCTGGGTTAAAAAAATAACCTAGCATTCATTGCTGCTTTGCAATCAATATCTAAAATCAAATAGAGCCGCCCATTAAACGATACCCCATCAGTTGCACACAACTTGTGGGGTATTTTTATGCGTGACTGTTATAACTACTCATAAATATAACTGTCCATAAAAGCTGATCACAGCTAGCCTAATTGTGATTGACAGCGATTTACAGCACCTCAAACGTGATACCAGCATGCGCCTGTAGACGCTCGATTAATCTTTCGCCCATTGATGACGCCGGCGTCCAAAACCCACCTGTTATTTCTTGCTTTGAGATATCTTGTAGTAAACAAAGCGCACTTTGAGATAACATCTGGCAAGTGCTGCCGTATCCAGGATCTTTATCGCCGGTTACTTTGGTCAACACCTGCTTACCATGACTGCCCTCGCCAAAGAAGCGAATATCAAAGTAACCCTCGTCTCGCTCTTGTTTATTTGGACCTTCACCAGATTGTGGTAACAACTTGTCGTTAATCAAATCACGAGTGGGCTTAAATATCATGCCTGCAGCAAATCCGGCCATGCCCGCCACTAAGCCATAACTTAGCAAGCGACCTTTTAGTCCAGATGGCATCCACATCGCTTCATCGTATTTAAAGTCGCGGCCATACTCATAGCCACGTAGCTGATTGCTGCGATGTACCACGCGGGTATTGATAGACTCCATGATAAATGGTGCCAGCCAGCGCTTATTCTGCTCATCCCACTCAGGTACTTTTACACTATTTTGGCGAATATTAGGGCGCTTTGGGTCATCATTTAACACATAAGGGTTGGCCAATAATTTGCGCGCGGCCTTATTGGTACCGACTTCCTCTAATATGGTGGCCATCGAAGCAAACGTACCGCCTGACAGGCCGCCTTTGGCTGCTTTGACACGCATATGAATAGTATGACAAGGCGCATTTAATGTCTGCTGGGCATAATTTTGGGTAAAAAGCACGCCCAAATCAGAAGGCAGAGAGTCAAAGCCACATGAGTTAACAATGCGAGCGCCCGACGCTTGAGCGGCAGACTGATATTTATCAAGCATGGCTTTGATAAAAATAGCCTCACCGGTTAAGTCAACATAATCGGTACCATTGTCCACACAGGCTTTAATTAATGGCTCACCATATTTAAGATAAGGGCCAACTGTTGAGATAATTACGCGGCTTTTAGAGGCCAGCGCATCTAAGCTTTGTGCGTCTTCACTGTCGGCAATTAAAATGGGCAAATTGCTATCGCCCACCTGATCTTTGACCTGAGTTAACTTATCTTGATTACGTCCGGCGATGGCCCATCTGACTGAGTCGGCTTTATCCTTATTAGCCTGTGATAAAAACTGATGTAAATAAGCGGCAGTCAATTGACCAACAAAACTGGTGGCACCGTAAAGTATGATGTCATAGGGACGGCTGTCCTGTGAGGCAGTATCAGAGCTCATGTTGCTTCATCCTTTAAAAAATAGGGCATCAATAAAAAAAGGCAAGTGAGCCTTAAAATATGGCTTAAAATGTCCTTTAATTAAACCACACTTGCTTAGCACACAAAACTACAGTTTGTAAGGAGTCACAACAGACAGGTAAGCTAATTGGGTATTTGCCGCATGTGTAAAAAAGAATTCATCTTTTATTCATGTTTTTTATGCCGCTCATGGTATCACTGTGCTACATTTAGACGTAAAATAGCTTGATGATTGCGCAGGCTAGATTGTGCTACACTAATTGACATCAGTATTGCAATTTCAAAACTGTGGGCCACACAGTTTAACCCAACTCAGTTTTACGCCGCTTAGGGTGAGCCAAACGAGTTCAGATAACATTAGTTAAAACAAATTAGTTAAAATAACAAGGCAATATTATGAGTAACCGCTATTCTGACTTTAAAACCCAACTGCAAGGCTCAATGGTTGCCTTAGTAACCCCAATGAAAGCCAATGGCGAAGTAGATTACCCGCGCTTAGCCGATCTGATTGACTGGCAAATTGAACAAGGCACTCACTGCTTGGTTGCCGTAGGTACCACCGGAGAGTCAGCCACGTTATCTATGCAAGAACACAGTGATGTTATCCACTTTTTTGTGAAACACGTAAACGGCCGAGTGCCCGTAATAGCAGGTACTGGTGCCAACAATACTCAAGAGGCAATTCACCTAACCTCTGAGGCAAAAGCGGCCGGCGCCGATTGCGCCCTTTTAGTAGCGCCTTATTATAATAAGCCCACTCAAGAGGGGTTATACCAGCACTATAAAGCGATATCTGAGGCTGTAGATATGCCGCAAATGCTTTATAATGTGCCAGGACGTACTGTGGTCGATATTGCTCAAGAGACCGTAGAGCGTTTGGCAGATTTTGACAACATTGTCGCCATAAAAGATGCCACCGGCTCGGTAGAACGTGGCAAGCTATTAATTGACGCTTTAGGTGATCGTATCGTGGTGTTATCAGGTGATGATGGCACGGCGCTAGAGCTGATGAAACATGGTGCCAAAGGTAATATATCAGTAACGGCTAACATTGTGCCAAAAGCGATGAGTGATGTATTTAGTGCCGCCTTAAAAGGTGACTTTGAAACGGCCAAAAAGGTGCATGACAGCATTGAGCCTTTGCACAAACTTATGTTCGTTGAATCAAGCCCCATTCCGGTCAAATATGCTTTAAATAAAATGGGCAAAATTGAGAAAGGCATCCGCTTACCTATGGTGTGGTTAAATGAGAAGTTTCATGACCAAGTGGACGCCGGTTTACGAGCTGCCGGTTTGATTGACTAGATTTAAAGCAGTTATACCCATTATTAAGATCAATGGTTACGACTAAGATCAATGGTTACGACCAACCGTTTCAACGCCTGTACTTTGATACATAGTACTTTTGAAGATAAGTGGCTGTTTTATGCCAATTACCCACGCTGGGTTTGCATAAAGCGCCACTGACAAAGGATTTCCCATGCACCAAACCCAACTTTCTAAAACTTCACCAAAGCCAGTTAATGCTGCTCTTAGCACCGCTATACAACTGCTCATTGTCGGTGCGAGTAGTCTGGCTATTCTATCAGGATGCCAAGCCACCAAAGGCGTATTTGGTAAGGTTGATGATGGCAGCTTGGCTTACCAAAAAGCTGAAAAGCTTGATCCAATTCAATTGCCTGCAGACCTAGAAGCAGGCCCATTTGTTCCACTTTATGCCACACCCGCTGTTGGGGTAAATACGCTTGATCTTGAAAATGAGTCTGGTAAACGCTTCGAGCTACCACCGCCTTATCGTCAAGTACTGGGACAAAAATCTGGCGATATTGAGTCTGATTCTAACTAGTCTGATGCTCTAATTTAGTACACTATACCCTGCGTTTATGCGCCCAGTCGCGCGATTGGTTGCACTCACATTACCCTTTTCAACCCCCTCTTAGCTAAGATACTTATCCCACTTAGCTATTTGCATAGGACTTAAATCATGCAGCTTCAAAAACAAGACCTCCTTTACAAAGGCAAAGCCAAATCTGTTTATGAAACAGAGAACTCTGATTATCTGATACTTCATTTCCGTGATGACACCTCAGCTTTTAACGGTGAGCGCATCGAACAGTTAGGCCGTAAAGGACAAGTGAATAACCGCTTCAATGCGTTTATCATGCAAAAGCTTGCTGAAGCCGGTATTGAAACTCATTTTGAAAAACAGCTTTCTGATGATGAAGTATTGGTAAAACGCCTAGAGATGATTCCTGTAGAGTGTGTGGTACGTAACTTTGCTGCCGGCAGCTTAGTACGCCGCTTAGGTCTAGAAGAAGGACAGCCTCTTACACCACCCACTTATGAGCTGTTTTTCAAAGATGATGCGCTAGGCGACCCTATGGTTAACGAATCATTGTCTGTATCTTTAGGCTGGGCGACACCTGAGCAATTAGCAAAAATGAAAGAGCTTACCTTCAAGGTTAATGACGTGCTAAAAGAGCTGTTTGATGCAGGCGGTTTGATGTTGGTTGATTTTAAACTTGAATTTGGTGTGTTCCAAGACCGCATCGTATTAGGGGATGAGTTCTCTCCAGATGGCTGCCGTATTTGGGACAAAGAAACCAAGAAAAAACTAGACAAAGACCGTTTCCGTCAGAGCCTAGGCGACGTTATCGAGTCTTATGAAGAAGTGGCTCAACGTATCGGCGTTCCAATGAACTAAAAATGACTGCTAATGTGTAAAAAAGGCCGACTATGAGTAATTTATAGTCGGCCTTTTTTTCGCCTTGCACTGTGTGGGGGCATCTATAGTTAACAAACCCATTTAAGTCTTATAATAAACCCTTAAGGAGTCTCTATTTATGTACAAACTAACCGTGTTTATACCAGATTCTGATCTACAAGCAGTCAAGGCCGCTTTATTTAAGGCAGGTGCTGGTCATATTGGTAACTACTCTCATTGCTGTTGGCAGGTGCAAGGCACAGGGCAGTTTATGCCCTTATCAGGCAGTCAGCCGCACATCGGTCAGCAAAACCATATAGAGCAAGTAAATGAGTGGCGGGTCGAGATGGTGGTGGCCAAAGATAAGATAACAGCCGTTATAGAGGCTTTAAAGCAGGCGCATCCTTATGAGACGCCCGCTTACGACGTGATAAAGCTAGAGTCGTTTTAGATACGTTAAGCCTGCTAAGCTAACTGAGTTAAAATGGCAACTTCTTTAATATAGCTCATTAAATCATCTTCAGATTCTTGCAGCAGCTCATCATCATTCATGTGCTTGGCATACTCAATCCACAATAATAGCTGATAAACGCTGTTGCGCTCAGAGGCTTTAAACTGTTTACCAAACTGTTTGAGAGTGCCTTCATCATGGATGTTTAAGCGGGTGAACCAGCCTTCAATCTTAGCCGCCTGCTCATGACTAAAGCGGATTTGAAATAGAGCATCTACCAAGGCATGACGATCCTCCTCACTGATCAGCTTACCCACACGCTTGATTTGACGATTGCGAGCATTCGCACTGGTTATGTCGGCTAAAGCCATCAATTCTGCCAAAAAATACTCAGTGGTTGGCAGCTTTTTCATCTGTTTTTTTGATAATGCAGCTAAGGGCACAGACAGCTGTTGTAAGCGCTCGTGTGCTTTTTTTAGCTCAGTGCGAGAAACTCGCATATCATGTTCGGACCAATCAATCATAAAACTCTCAAATTATTAATAAATAAACTTGCGCGGCTGGGGCTAAAACGTTCATAGCGCCGCAATTTTCCTAATATTATCACCTGCTATTTTTGCCACTTCGGCAGGCGGTGGTGCTATAGGCGATACTTTTAGCATGTTGTCTTTATGCGATATGAGACCGTATCTTTCAGGCTTTCCAGTGCGCTTTTTCTCTGTGCTTAACCATCACCTTAATCTCACGTGGTAGGCTCTCACTTAACATGCTATATAAGGATTCAGCAAGAAACACTGATCGGTGCTTACCACCTGTACAGCCTACGGCGACTGTCACTGTGTGACGATTGTTATGCAAAAATTCAGGTAGCCAGCGGTCCAAATAGCGATAGATATCTTGCTTCATCTCTTCAACTTGGGGAAAGTTGGCAAAAAATGCTGCCACTTCGGTATCTTTGCCAGTTTTGACGCGAAGCTGTGGCTCCCAATGCGGATTGGGTAAGATACGCACATCAAACACGAAGTCTGCATCAATAGGCACGCCATATTTAAACCCAAAAGACAAAACATTCACCGTGATTTGATTGTCCGCTCCCACATATTCGCGTACCAACTCTTTTAACTGGTGAATGTTCAGCTGACTGGTATCAATGGTAATATCAGCATTGCCCGATATCGGACGCAGCGTTTCAGTCTCTTTTATGATCGCGCTGGGCAGGTTTTTGATTTCGTAATCATTAACTGCCATTAGAGGATGTACACGGCGAGTAGCAGCAAATCGAGCCACTAATACCGACTCTTGAGCCGTCACATACATAATTCTGACTTTATCAGGCCCATAGCTGTTTAGCAAAGTGTCATATATGGCTGAGAAGCTGGCCGAATCTGCCTTTAAGGTGCGTATGTCTACCCCTAACGCCAGATTAGTAATACCGCCATCTTCGGTAAGCTTATGGGCGGCATCAGAGAGCAAAGACAGCGGCATATTATCAATCACATAATAGCCCAAATCCTCTAAGATATTAAGCACTGACGTTTTGCCCGAGCCTGAACGCCCTGAGACGATAAGTACATCCACACCGCCTGTCGAAGGTACTCTTGGTTTTAAGTCAGCAGTTACCACAGACTCATTGGCCGACATAAAGCTTGCTCCCTATTTTATGATACGACAGATAATAACGACCCAAGGTTATCATCGCTTAGGCGCTTAGGCATTTACCTCTTGATTATCGAGTAAGCGCGCCTTGCCAAGCCAGGCTGCTACAGCGATAACCCACTGCTTTTGACCGTAAAAGTCCGTAATCTCGCTCAGATCTTGATTGCTAACCTCAAGATAATCCACCCTAAAGCCTGCATTATTTATTTGTGCTATCGTGTCTTCGATTAAGGCCTGTAGCTGTTGATTATTAGCGATAGGGGTACTTTTAAGTTTTTGAGCTAATTTACTCAGGTGTTGATTTAACATCGGTGCAATCTGACGCTCTGTTTCGGTAAGATATTGGTTGCGAGATGATAAAGCTAATCCATCTACTGCCCGCACTAAAGGCGCGCCAATTATTTCAATGTTATAACTTAAGTCACGCACCAATTGCTTAATGATGGCCAATTGCTGATAGTCTTTTTTGCCAAATACTGCCACATTCGGCTGCACGATATTAAACAGCTTAGTTACCACAATGCCGACCCCATCAAAATGTGTAGGACGTGACTTGCCACATAAATACTGGCTGATAGCACCGGCTAATACTTGAGTAGGCGGCGGCATGACAGGATACATCTCCTCCACGCTTGGCGCAAAAATATAATCTACCCCAGCCTCAGTCAGCTTTTGGGTATCGGCCTCAAGCGTACGTGGATAACTGTCTAAGTCTTCCCCTACACCAAACTGAGTAGGGTTAACAAAGATACTGACCACTACCACATCTGCGTGCTCTTGTGCCAGTTTTACTAAAGAGATATGGCCGTCATGTAAATTACCCATGGTAGGCACTAGGGCGATTTTTTTGTCCGTGCGAAGCGGATGCAACGCTTGCTGAAGATCTTGGATGGCGTTAAATGTGATCGTCATAACTGTTGTCCGAAATTAACTAATTGAACTGATGCTCAGCTTGAGGGTAGCTGCCTTCAATGACTGAGTTATGAAACAAAGCAAAAGCCCCTTCCACACTGCCGGCGTATTCACTTTTTTGATTGCGCTCATCAGTCAAGAAATCATGGACAAAGCGAGCAGTACGCCCGTGGGTCACGCCCAGCATGTCATGCATCACCAGTACTTGACCATCAGTATCCGCACCTGCACCAATGCCAATCACTGGCACGTCCACCGCTTCAGTTACCGCTTTGGCCAAGGAGGCTGGAACACATTCTAACAAGATCAGTGAAGCGCCCGCCGCGACCACAGCATGAACATCGCTCATAAGCTTAGCGGCCGCATCATCGCTTTTACCTTGCACTTTATAGCCACCAAATACGTTTACTGACTGCGGTGTTAAGCCCAAATGTACACAGATAGGGGCGCCTGCCTTAGTCAACGTGGTTACCATCTCGCTCAGCTCTGCCCCACCTTCAAGCTTAATAACTTGAGCACCAGCCTGCATCACTTTGCGTGTATTGGCAATGGCATCTTCTACTTTGACATAGCTCATAAAAGGCAGATCAGCTAGGATAAGGGCATGTTTATTGCTACGACTCACATTGCCAGTATGATAAACAATATCCTCTACCGTTACAGGTAAGGTTGAGTCATTACCCTGCACCACCATGCCTAAGCTATCTCCAATTAAGATGGTATCTACTTGAGCATTTTGCATCATTTTTGCAAACATAGCATCATAGCAAGTTAGGCAGCTGAACTTACGACCTTCTTTTTTGTATTTTTTTAAAGTGGATAAAGTAATCATAGAAAGTACCTAGGCAAAATGGGTAAGAACAAAGAAGTGCGCGCTGGTATAGCGGTACTGATTGAAATGAGAGGTTAAGAAGGATTGTCATCCAAACGGGTCAGTCCCGTCCAGTCATGAGTGGGTGCCAAATCAGTTATCAGCTCACCTTGTATCACAAGCTTAGCATTGAGCTCCGCTAAAGGAATAAGCACAAAATTACGCAGCTTAATCCCTGGATGCGGCACAGTTAACGTACTCGTCGATACACTCTCATCACCATAAAGAAGCACATCCACATCCAAGCTGCGCTCACCCCAGCGGCGTAGGCGTACTCTTTGTGCTTGTTGCTCTAAGTGTTGGCACACTTCTAACAGTTGCTGCGCGCTAAGCGAGGTCTGCAGCTCGACCACAGCATTGATAAAATCCGGCTGATCTTGGGGCCCCATAGGCTTAGAGGCATATAACGAAGAGGCACGCACTTGCTCAATTTGTGGATGCGCACTTAAGCTGGCTATGGCCTTAGCAATATGCTCACTGGGCGTACCTAGCTCATTGCTTAGATTGCCACCGAGTCCAAGGTAGCAGGTTTTTAAAGCTCGAGACTCAGACAGATTGACCATATTAGTGGTTATCCTCTTCCAAATGCTTAACAAAAGTTACGACTGGCTTGTTTCGCTCACACTAAGCATCGAGCTTGGTTGACGACGACGACGTGTGGCAGGAACCCGCTCACTTTTTGCAATTAGACTATTCACATCAAGGGTTGCTGCCGGCTTTGACCGTTTTTTTGCTACTTCCGGCTTAGCCTTTCTGGTTTCGCTATTAACTCTCGTTTCGCTATTAGCGGATACCTCAACTAATGTCTTAGCAGCTTTACTGTTATTGGCAGGCTTTTTTGCTTTGGCAGACTTAGCATCGGCAGAAGCGGCGTTGTTAGTAGCTGGTGTTACGTCGGCTTTAGTGGATGACGGCTGAGCGGTAGCGAGCTTAGCCTGCGCTTGTTCAGACTGGCTCATCTCTTGACTGGGTAGACGACGACGGCGCTTGGCAGGTACTGGTTCAGACTTAGGCAATAGCACGGCCTGTGACTGAACTTGAGCGGTAGCCTGATCTAGCTTAGCTTCCTGCTTTTGAGGCTCCTGCTTTTGAGAATTCTTAGCTTTAGCAGGTTTAGAGGCAGTCTCGGTGCGACCTGCTGCTTTACTTTCTACCTCATTTTGTACGCTGGTAGCCTGTAACTCCGCCTGCGCCTCAATACCTGGCTGCTGCGGCACTTGTTTGGCCATTTTTTCAGCATTAATAGTAAATAGTGGGCTTGGCTGATTGTGCTTGGGTGACTGCTCACCCACTAAGTTACCTAATGACAGCTTCTCAAGCTGGGCTCTTTCTTCTACATAGCGATCATCTTGAGCAGCGTCTTTTGGCTTAGAATCAAGCACTGCCTCGTGTTTGGGCACTTTTGGCTTATAGCTATTGGTGGCCTCAGTATTGGCTTGTGCGTCTATTGGGTTTTGCTCCTCGATGCGATTTCTATTACGGCTACGATTGCGACCTGACTTACCGCTGCCACGGCGCGCATCACCTGCAAAGTTATCAATGGCTTGCTGCTTTTGTTTTTCAGATAGGGTCTGATAAGTTTGCCACCACTCACCCATTCCATTGGTCGACTCAGATAAAGGATTGAGCTCATCATCACACTGCTCACGCAATAATAAAAAGTCGAACGCAGCGCGAAAACGAGGGTGCTCGGCCAACTGTGGGATCTGCTTTACTCTAGGATTGGCAAGCTTGGGCTGCATAACCCAGATATCACGAATAAATTGCTCAGCAAAACGAGGAATGGCAGTTTTTACCCGTTGACGGTCAATGACCTTACTTGCTGCTTGCAATTGTGCATCATGAAAAGGCATGTTTTTCTTTTTAAACTTAGCCAATTGATGCAAATAATTTTCCCACAACAAAGCGGCATAGAAGAATGCTGGATTAATACTTTTGCCCAGAGCAATACGCTTATCGGTATTAATGGCCACTTGATTAACCAATCGCGTGGGCGCTTGTGGTGGATAAATAATCAAATGACGAATGGCACCATATTCAAATAATAAGGGCAATAAAGGGACCAAATAGCCGCCGGTAAACATTTTTTGTGATTCATCATACAGACGGTGCGGAGACACTTGATCTAACAGCGCCCAATTGTCATCATGAAACTGATTGGACAGCTCTTCATCAAACTCAAAACCCAACTTTGCTTTAAAACGTAAGGCACGTAGCAGACGAACGGGGTCTTCTTCAATACGCAAAGGCGCATGACCTAATAATCTTAGGGTCTTATTTTTGATGTCGTCTAAGGCATTACAAAAATCATGTACCACGCCTTTTAAAGGCTGATAGTACATGGCATTGATAGAAAAATCACGGCGCGCAAAATCTTGCTCGATATCGCCCCAGACGTTATCACGCACAATCATGCCATCACTGGTGGCATGCGCATCTCCCGTTGGTGGCGCACGAAAAGTAGCCACTTCAATCATGTCACGGCCAGAATACACATGCGCCAATTGAAAGCGGCGACCGATAATACGGCAACGTTTGCCAAATAAGTCTTTTACTTCATGCGGTCTGGCATCAGTTACGGCATCAAAATCCTTTGGACTTAAGCCCAAAAGTGTATCGCGAACCCCGCCACCGACAATATAGGCATCAAAACCACCCTTGTTTAAAGTGGCAATCACTTCAATAATCGAATTGGGTAAATCCGCCTTACTTAACCCTAACTGCTTGGCTGAACGTTCTGCCATGCATCTACTCCCTACAAACCAACAAAAGCGCTGTATTAACTGCTATCAATTATAAGCAGTAACACTAGGCATATATAAGCGTTAGTGTAACAAATTTTCAAGGCTGCTGCCCAACATACTCAACCTAAGCTACATTAATCAGTCAGTTAGTAAGCCTGACCATAATAATGCTTAGAATTTGCGCCTAATAGCAGCCCAATACACAGACCACCAAAATGAGCAGCAAAAGAAATACCGGCTTGCGGCATTAGCCCCTCTTTAAGAATCAGCCAATAACTGGCACTCATCAGCACACAGGCCAATAGATAGCCCCAACGCCTAGCAAAAAATGCACCACCAACCATATAGCCCAACATAGCAAAAATCAGACCTGAAGCACCAATATGAATCGAAAAAGGAGAGCCGAGCCCCCAAGTCATCAAGCCTGAGCCAATAATGAGCTTAACCATAGTGCGATAAGCATTGCGCTCAAAAATACCAAACAAAAATAAAATCTGTACCAACACCAACGTATTGCCCATCAGATGCGCGAAGCCATCATGCATGGTCCAAGAGGCGGTAATCCCTATCAAGCTACCAAGGCTTAAAGTGCGTGGTACGATACCAAAAGCATTCCAGTAATCAAACAGCACCAACCTATTGATAAAAAACATGCCCCAAATAGGGATCAACATGAAGGCATACAAGCCAAACACTTGCTGAATGCGCTGCCCGACTAATCTAAAGATTCTTTGCCAATTCATAAGTCATGCCGTATCAAAAGTCATAGATGGCGTAAAAGCGTCTCTGTTAACGGCTATTTTTCGGTCAGTTGCCAAGTGTGTGAGTGTAGCTTCGAGGTGGAATGGTATGGTACAAGACCTGAAGGCACATAATTTCTAGCGGCTTCAATATGCTGAATAGAGTCATCAAAGAAAATATGTGGGGCAAAACTCTTAAGAACAGCCGTCTTCTCAAGCCCCCCTAAAAAGAAAGCCATATCAACCGTAACGCCCCATTGCCGCAAAGTTTTGATAGCGCGCAAATCAGCGGGCGAATTCCGTGCGGTCACTAGTGCAATCTGAATGGGCTGCTGCGCCTCTAAATTTGGCAATCTTCTTTGCAACACCGACAACTTAATCAGTAAATCGGCATAGGGCCCTTTTTCGATGGGTAAGTCCGCCATCTTAGCCTCTCTATCATGAAAGGCTTTAAGTCCTTTTTGCTTATATAGCAACTCACCTGAATCATCAAATAGCACCGCATCACCATCAAAGGCAATGCGTAATTGATCTGTGTCTAATTTAAAAGTATTAACAGGAGTAGCGTCTAAAATAGCACAAGCGCAGATTTGAGCGTCAGCCACGCTTTGAGCATCCTCACGATTTGTGGTCAAAAACAAATCCACCTTAAAATCTGCAATATAATCCGCCACTTTCGCACCTGAAATAAAGGCGGAACGCGTAATGCACAGACCTCGCTGCCGTATAGCATTCAGCACTCTAATGCCTGTCTCAGGGCAGCTTTTTGAAATAATCACCACTTCAACTAAAGGAGCGTTATTTTGATAACTGCTGTCACTGGTATTTTGAGCACATTTATTCAAATTAAGAATGGCTTCAATCAACGGAAAGCCAGCGCCAGTCTCTAATGGCTCATTTTCACGCTCATACATATACTCCCTAAAACTTTGGGCAGCAGTTAGAGGATCTTTTTTAATCAACTGCTCACGATACTGCTCAGATTCATTCAAATCAAAAAGTGCAGTTGCAGAGATTGCAACAATAAGGGTATTAGATAAATCAATGGCCATCTGAGTACTCATAAAGCTTATAAAGATTACTGTATTTTACCACTAATTTCTAAACAACCCCTTTATTGGTATGTTGCACTGCTAATAAAAACCCTCGGCAAAGGAAAAAGCCCCCATTCGGATGAATGGGGGCTTTTAGGTATAGGGAGCTGACGATGACCTACTCTCACATGGGCGAACCACACTACCATTGGCGCGACGATGTTTCACTTCTGAGTTCGAGA
>Ga0208016_100212_pt1 | contig 23157 bp, 19 predicted proteins | sample 28_taG_FD_184102 | JGI IMG/M metagenome (GOLD analysis project Ga0208016, IMG submission 184102) | Marine viral communities from Cariaco Basin, Caribbean Sea - 28_WHOI_OMZ (SPAdes) (version 2) | ecosystem: Environmental > Aquatic > Marine > Oceanic | place: Caribbean Sea: Cariaco Basin...
CCCGCGCACCGGCCCGCGCCTTGACGTCAGACGGGTTCACCCCAGAGAAGGATAACGCAACCCGCACTTCCCCCGCAGCGAGAGGCGGCTCATCCAGAGCTTCGAGAGAAAGAACCTCTCGAGCGGGACCAAATGCCCGGTAGGTGACTGCCTGCATGACGTAACTCCCTTGCAACTGTGAGGGCCACCCGATGAGGTGCGCCCGATCGGTGCCAAAAGAGCCCCAAGCCCAAGGTTTGTGCAAGCGGTTTAATGCCAGGTTGAACCGAATTGGTTCGACAGGAGCACGCCGACCTAATCAGGGACGCCCGCCTGTCTCAAGGCGTCCGTCCATCGCTCGCCCACCTGACCCAAAGCCACTGCATGCTCCTGACGGTATTTGGCGAGGCTAAACGTAGGGATCGCATCCAAGAGGCTTTGAACCACGTCCTTCGCCTCCTGCCGGCGGCCAGACATCTGCAGCGCTATGGCCTTGGTGCTGAGGCTGCCAGGGTAGGATGCATTGGACTGTAGCGAGCGATCAGCCAGCTCAATAGCCCGTCCGTAGTCACCTGCCGTCAGATTTGCCAGCGCGGACTCGGCATCAAAGTAATAGCGCTGCGGTCCAAGTGGCGATAGCCGCCGAGCCGCATCCGTGAGCTTCACCGCCTCCTCTGGTCGGTTCTGATACGCGTGGGTTGCACCCTTCAGCAGCACAGCCAGTGCCTCGTTTGGATTGTCCTTCAACGCAAGATCATATTCATTCTGCGCCAGATCGAAATGGAACAGCAGATGGCTCGAGATCGCGCCTTTCAGAGTGTGCGCAAGAGAAAAGGCCGGATCTGCCTCAAGGGCAGACGTCGCGAGTTGGCTTGCCAGATGGGTGTCCAGTTGTCGGTCGCTGGAGTATCCTTTCTGAACCCGCATGACGTGCCAAAAGCCCATCCATGTCAGCGGCAAAGGATGCTGCGGCTCGCGCGCCAAAAGCACGTTCAGGATCTCTCGGGACTTTTCAAATGACGCTGGGTTCATCTCCTGCATCAGAGAAATGGCAGCCATCAGGAGAGTATGCCCCTCAAGGCTGCTGAGCGGCTTAAAACTTACTAGCCGCACGGCGTCGCCGATCAGGGTCTGACCGATCTGGCGGGTCACATCTCTTAGGGCTTCACTTTGCCCTGTCATGAGATCCGCAAGAGGCCCTTCAAAACTGCGTGACCAGATGACCTTTTCCCGAACGGCTTCGTGCAGTTCAACATCCAGCACCATCTTCTGACCGCGCACGTGAACCACACCAGACACCAGATAGTTTACACCCGCGACAGAGGACACCTCAGCCGGGCGCACACGGGTCGGGTCAAACTGGCGCGACGCCAAATAAGAGGTTACCGTGAAGGCCTGACTTCGAGCCAGGCAGCGCGACAACTCTTCAGACAACAAAGAGCCAAGTGGCGAAGTATCCTCGCCAGGCGCATGCTGCACGAAGGGAAGTACCGCGATCGGCGGCAAGAGATCGTCATAGAGCACACGCCCAGGTGATCCCTTTGACGCCTCCGGCTGCCCGGAGTATTTGGCATCAAAGTCCGCACGCATTTGCGCCAACCAGCTTTCGAACCGGGTTTCGTGCGGCAGCTCGAACCCTTCCATGAATTCTGCATGCGCTTCAGGCTGGATAAATTGAACGCGCTGCAGATCCAACGTTACCCTTTCGCGGTTTGCACTGATGGCCTGAGCCGCCTCGGGACCAAGATGCCTTTTCAGGGTGGATAATGCTGTCCTTAGACTTGCTTTCGCCTGTTCTGGCTGCGCAAGACTCCACAGGGTGTGCTCAAGAAAAGCACGTGTTCGAATTCCCGAAGCCGACGTTGACAGCAAAGCCAAGAGCGCTTGGTGCTTTGCTCCCAAGGGGACACTTGTTCCGTCCGAGCGAAAAACTCCAAACGCGCCGAATTGATTCAACCTTATCAGAATACTCATAACCGCTCCCAACCAACCGTGACACAAGGATGAAATTACAGCAATTCAGCGCAAATATGTAGCGAAAAAGCATATTTTTCAAAAAACAAATAAATAAACTCAAAAATAGAATACATCTCCGGAAAAACAATTACAACTAGAGGGCTAATAGTGGACTTTCTGCCTGCTTTCCGGGCAAAAACCGGGACCTTCGCACAAAAATCCATCCTTCCGTGCAGGAAGGGACTAATTTCCGCGCAACGCTTCTAAAACCTTAGTTTTGCTTTTTTGAAAGTCAAATCAGAATGAAGCTGTAGGCATCATCGGTGCGAACAACCTGCCCAAGCCCACCTCCGGGCAAGTGATAGCCTATGACTCGAATTTGATCATGCGCAAGCTGATCAAGGAGGCCTACCCGCGTTGAGGCCGCCATATCAGGATTGTGGTCGGTTCCCACATGCCAGGCAGGATGTGCGAAACTGACATGGTGATTGCCAATCGCATCCCCCAGAACCATCACGCTTTCACTTCCCGACCGTAGCTCGAATGACATATGACCCGGCGTGTGACCATGGGTGGCACGCGCGGCAACGCCGGGAAGGATTTCCTCACCGTCTTTGAACCGGGTGATCTGATCCTCCAAGATTTCCATCCGGCGGTAGGCCCCCGCAGCCATGGTGGCTCGCTCTTCCCCGATAGTAACTATGGTTTCAGGGTCGAACCAATAGTCCCATTCCGCCTGGCCAATCATATGTTCGGCATTGGCAAAAAGCGGATCGTCGAAATCATCCAACACCCCCCAAAGATGATCTGGGTGCGCGTGCGTGAAGACAACATGCGTGACGTCCTCGGGGGAGACACCCGCCTCCTCAAGGGCCGCAGGCAATCGACCGGCACTCTCCTGAAAAGCCGGACCAGATCCAGCATCAAACAGCACCACACGATCACCATCACGCATCAGCGTGATGTTCAGCGGTGGTTCGAGCGGATCCTGAGTAATACCGTGGCGAGAGAGGATCGGGTCGAGCTGTTCATCCGTCAAATCGGGGAACAGAAATCCCTTGGGAAGAAGAAGGTTGCCATCAGACAGGGTCTGGATCGACATATCACCGAGTGTAAGAGCATCCCCCGCCTGCGCATTCGCCCGCGCCAGCGACGGAAAAACTCCTGTTGCGACGGCCCCGGCCGCAACACCCTGCAAAAAATCCCGCCTTTTCATCTGGTTTCGCTCCACCCTGCATCGTTTGCCCATATGAAACTCCAAAGCGTTGCCGACCGGACAAGCTACCCAAACCGTAACAGATGTTACATTCGCATACATGAATTTATATAGAGCTGCTTTCAGCTATGCAAAGGAAATCCGAGACCCCCTCTTTTTCCCTTGCTAGCGCCCCGTAGCAAAAGACCGGCGCGGAACTCCGCACCGGTCACACAATCTCAGATTGAGATTAAGTTACTGACGGCTCAGCTCTTTCCACTTGCCGTTCTCGACGATCGAAATGACAATATCGTCAGCCCCCCGATGATCATCCGCGGCATATGTAATCTGCGTATCGGTCAGATCATCGAAATAGGTCAGGCTCTCCATTCCCTTGATAAAGCTTTCATGGGTCAGGTCTTTGCCAGCTGCTTCCAAGGCACGGATCACGGTATCAGCCGCGGAATAACCAAGCATGGCAAAACCGCCGGCAGGCTGGGAAAATTTCTCTTCATACCCTTTGATAAAGGCGGCCGGAACCGGTTCTTCGGCACGGGCCAGAAGGCTGACCCAGCCAGAAGCGGCGTACAGACCATCGGTCACCCCGCCCGGCACCGCAGCCACAACATCAAGGAAGCCGGCAGAAGTGTTGAGGAACTTCACGTCGGTCCAGCCGAGTTTCTTGGCGGTGCCAACCACGGTGATGCCCTGGCGTACGCCCAGCGCCAGAGTGACCACGTCGCAGCCCGCCGATTTCAGCTTGGTCAGGGACCCGACAAAGTCCAGCTCGTCCGGCTTGTGCGAGGTTTCCGCCGCATAGGTCAGCCCCAACTCTTCGGAAATGTCCTTGGTGCTTTCCTGGATTTCCTTGCCAAAGTCGGAAGGAATGTACATTGAGCAGACTTCCTTGGAGTCGAACTCCCCGGCCAGATATTTCACACCGACCTGTACCTGGTCATAGTAGCTGGAAAAGCCGATAAACTTGTTATTCATCGGGTCCTGCAGCATCTGGTGCGCGGCCGAAAGCGGGCCTACGTTGGGGATCCCCTTGGGGTCCAGCAGCTTGAAACCCGCCACATTCATTGGTGTGCCCAGCGACAAGAGCATGGCAAAGGCCTTGTCGCGGTTCAAAAGCTTGTTGTAGCCCTGCATCGCACGCGGGATCTGATAGCCGTTGTCCTCGACCACGAATTTGATCTGACGGCCATGAACGCCGCCTGCGGCATTGGCCTCGTCAAAGCGCATGTTGGCGCCATTGACGGCCGGAACACCCACCGCGGCAAAGATGCCGCTGAGGTCATTGACCGAGCCGATGACGATTTCCGTATCGGAAACCCCTTGTGTTTCTGCCTGAGCGGCAGTGGCGCCTGCAAGGGCCATTGCCGTAACCGTCAGCGCGGATGTCAGTTTCTTCATTTTCGCTTCCTCCCTGGATATGCGTGCGGCGTCCTTTGTCATGCGCGCCGTCAGTACATGTCGTCGATCAGTGCCTTGTGCTTCTTCTCCACGAAGCTGCGCTTCAGCTTCATCGTCGCGGTCAGCTCGTCGTCCTCGGCCGTGAGCAGAACGTTGATCAGGCGGAAATCCTTGATCTGTTCGACCCGCGCGAACTCCTTGTTGACGGCCTCGACTTCGGCCCCAATCAGCTGCACCACCTCCTCCGCGGCGCAGAGCGACGCAAAGTCGCTGAATGGTATCTTGCGGTCCTGTGCGAATTTCTCAACATTTTCCTGATCGATCATAATCAGGCAGGTGAGATATTTGCGCGCATCCCCGATCACCACCGCATCCGAGATGTAGTGGCTGAACTTCAATCGGCTTTCGATCTCGGCCGGGGTGATATTCTTGCCACCCGCCGTGATGATAATGTCCTTGATACGGCCCGTGATGGTCAGGTTGCCCTTCTCATCGAGCCGCCCCACATCGCCGGTGCGCAGCCAGCCGTCGTCGGTAAAGGTCTCGGCGGTTTTTTCGTTGTTGCGCCAGTAGCCTTGAAAGTTATTGAGCCCCAGGGTCTGGATCTCGCCATCCTCGGCAATGCGTAGCTTGACGCCCGGAACCGCAGGGCCGACCGTGCCGGGGGCGTTGCTCTCGAACGTATTGGTCGTCGAAAGGCCTGCGTTTTCTGTCATGCCGTAGCCTTCGATCAGCGGAACACCGATAGACCAGTACCAGCTCAAAAGCTCGGGCGAGATCGGCGCAGCACCCGTGCCGCCCCGGCGCATCTTGTCCATTCCCAGCATCCGGCGCAGGTTGCGCAGTACCAGGAAATCCCAGATCGCATAGTTTGCCGCCACGCCCGAGGGGACCGGCTTGCCGTGCATGACATATTCAGCCCGCTTGCGACCCGCCTTGATCGCCGCATGAAAGGCCATGCGCCCAATGGGTGTCGCCTCCTGCGCCAAGACCAACACACGCGAGTAGATCTTTTCCCAGACCCGCGGGACCGCAAAAAAGGTTGCAGGAGAGACCTCCTGCATATTGTCGAACACGGTTTCCGGGCTTTCGGCAAAGTTCACCGTGCTGGTAGCCGCAAGCGGGAAATAGACCGACACGTTGCGTTCAAGGATGTGACAGAGTGGCAAGAAACACAGTTGCTCGTCATTGCCGGTGAATTCCAGCGCCCGCGCCCCGGCTTCGATTGAGGCCAGGATGTTCTCATTGCTGAGCATCGCCCCCTTGGGCATGCCCGTAGTGCCGGAGGTATAGATCAGAAGGGCAGTATCTTCAGGGCGGGTCTTTGCGATCTCGGCCTCATAGGCACCGGGATGCTGCGCCTCATAGGCTTTGCCCAGCTCATAAAGCTCGTCGATGAACAGGCATTTCTCATGGTCGAGATCATGCAGCCCTTCGCGTTCATAGATGATGACCTTGGCAAGCCCCGGCACCTGATCGGCGATCTCAAGGTACTTGTCGAGCTGCTCGTCATTTTCCACGAACAGGAACCTGCTGTCGCTGTCGTTGACCAGATATGCCAGCTGCGAAGCGGAGTCGGTCGTGTAGACCCCCGAGGCGATGCCCCCTGCCCCCTGAATGCCCATGTCAGAGTATAGCCACTCGCGCCGGTCCTCGCTGAGGATCGACACCACCTCACCGCGTTTGAGGCCCAACGACATCAGGCCAAGGCCGATCCATTTGGCATGGTTCCAGTAGTCACTCCAGGAATAGGCTTTCCAGATGCCCATATCCTTTTCGCGATGTGCGGTCCGCGACCCCAGCGCAGCGCAGCGCTGCTGGAACAGCTGGGTTATCGTGGTGCAGCCGTCCACCATGACCGGACGCTGGCCCGGATCGGCATTGAACGACACGCCGTTGATGAGCACCTGCGGGTGTGCGGTCTGTCCAAGGTTTTGCATGTTCATCCCTTCCCCCCTTAACGCCAGGTCTTCTTGCGTTTCCAACGCTTCTCGCCGCGCTGACCTTCTTCCTGATGACCTAGGTAGAAGGACTGGATATCCTCGGATTGCATCAGGCGCTCGGCGGTGCCGTCCATCACGATGCGGCCGATCTCCATCACATAGCCGATATCGGCCAGTTCCAGCGCGATGCGGGCGTTCTGTTCCACCAGCATCATGGTCACGTGTTCTTCGGCGTTGAGCCTGCGCAGAATGGCAAAGATCTCCTGCACCAGCAGCGGCGACAGGCCCAGACTGGGTTCATCCAGCAGCATGATCTTGGGCCGCAGCATCAATCCGCGCCCGATCGCCAGCATCTGCTGCTGGCCACCCGAGAGCGTGCCCGCCTCCTGATCGCGTCGTTCGGCCAGGATCGGGAAATAGTCGAATACCATTTCCCGGTCGCGTTCGATCTCGGCCTTGTCCGCGCGGGTATAGGCACCTAGGCTCAGGTTCTCGTTCACCGTCAAGAGCGGGAAAACCTCGCGCCCCTCGGGCACATGCACGATACCACGGCTGACGATCTTGTGCGGCTCATCGCCCTGAATGGGTTTGCCATCGAACAGCACCTCGCCCTTTTCAGGGTCCATGATGCCTGAGATCGTTTTCAGAAGCGTGGATTTCCCGGCGCCATTGGCCCCAAGGACGGTAACGATCTGCCCCTTGTCCACCTTCAGCGAGACACCCCGGATCGCCATGATCGGCCCGTAAAAGCTTTCAAGGTTCTTGATTTCCAGCAAAGGCTCTCCCATCAGACCGCCCCCGCGCCAAGATAGGCCTCGATCACGGCCGGGTTGGATTGCACCTCGGCCGGGGTGCCTTCGGCAAGTTTCGCGCCATCGGCCAGGGCCAGAACGCGGTCGGAAACGCCCGACACCAGCCCCATGTCATGTTCGACCATCAACACCGTGATCCCCATCTGTTTGCGGATATCATCGATCCACCAGCGCATATCCTGCGTCTCTTCGACCGAAAGGCCCGAAGCCGGCTCATCCAGCAGCAATAGCCGCGGCCCCGAGGCCAGCGCCCGCCCCAGCTCCACCACCTTGCGCACGCCATAAGGCAGGCCCGCGATCATCTTGTTGCGGTAGGGCTGCAGGTCGAGGAAATCGATCACCTCCTCCACCGCCTCGCGGTGCCGGTGCTCCTCGGCGCGCACCCGCGGCGCAAAGAACAACTCTTCGATCAGCGTCGACTTGCGGTGGCGATGCCGCCCCACCAAAAGGTTCTGCAAGACAGTGGCATGTTCGAACAGCTCGATGTTCTGAAAGGTGCGCGCGATGCCAAGGTCGGCAACCTCGTCCGGTTTGCACTCCAGCAGGTTCTGCCCGTCAAAGGTGAACTCCCCCGCGAAGGGCTCGTAAAACCGCGAGATCAGGTTGAAGACGGTGGATTTGCCCGCCCCGTTCGGCCCGACGATGGCATAAACCTCACCCTCTTCGACCGAAAAGGACAGATCGTTCACGGCCACCACTCCGCCGAATTTCAGCGTCGCGTTCTTGATTTCCAGAAGGCTCATCTCAACCGCTCCGTCTTCAGGTAGGATTTCTGGCGGCGGAACATGTCCTTGCGCGCAAAGGGGAACAGTTCGAACCAGATGCGGATCTTCAGCCAGCGCCCGTAGATGCCCATGGGTTCGAACAGGATGAAGAGGATCAGGATCATCCCGAACACACCCGTCTCCAGCCCCGGAATGGCAACGCCTCCACCGATCAGCCCATCCTTCAGTATCGACAGGCCCTGCGGCAGGAAGGCGACCACAACCGCGCCAAAGAAAGCCCCGTGGATGGAGCCGAGGCCGCCAATGACGATCATCATCAACAGCGTGATGGAGATCACGATCGAGAAGGTCTCGTTGTTGAAGGTGCCCGCGTAGTAGCCCATCAGGGCCCCAGCCCAGCCGGTAATCATGCACGAAAGACCGAAAGCAGTCGCCTTGGTGCGGGCGATATGAACCCCCATGGCGGTGGCCGAAACCTCACTGTCGCGCACCGCTGCAAAGGCTCGACCCAGGGGCGAGCGCAGCAGGTTTCGGTAGAACAGCGTGCATACGATAGTGACGATAAGAACCAGGTAGTAGAACCGCGTCGGCATGGTCCAGCGTTCGATCTCGAACCCGAAGATTGTGATCATCTCGGGGAACTTGCCCGAAACGCCGCCGGTCCATGGCTCGAGCAAAACGATGATGTCATCGGCCAGTATCGACAGCGCGATTGTAGCAATCGCGAGGTAAATCCCATGCAGCCGCAGGGCGGGAATGGCGATGATTGCGCCAACCACCCCTGTGATGACTCCCGCCAGCGGGAAAGCAATGATGAAGGGCAGACCCTGCTCGATCAGGATGGTATTGGTATAACAGCCAATCGCCAGAAAGGCCGCGTGTCCCAGGCTCGCCTGCCCTGTCTGACCGGTCAGCAGCATCAGACCCAGCCCCGCAATCGCCCAGATCAGGACATTGGTGACCTCACCAATGTAGAATTCGTTGATCAGGTAGGGAAGTGCAAAGGCCAGCAGGATCAGCGCGCCATAAACACAGGCGGTCCACAGGTCGGGGAACAGGCGGATATCCTGCTCGTAGGTGGTTTTGAAATGAATGCGCATGGGATCAGACCTTCTTCACTCGGACCTGGCTGAACAGGCCATGCGGACGGAAGATCAGCACCGCCAACAACAGCGCATAAGGAGCGATCTGCGAATAGCCTGCTGCAAGGTAGCGCGCCGCAAAGGGTTCGATCACGCCGACAATCAGACCACCTGCAAGCGCTCCGGGAAGCGAGCCAAAGCCGCCGATGACCGCCGCCGCGAAGGCCTTGATCCCCAAGAGCCCCGCATTCGGATCAATCGCGCCCTTGGAGGCAAAGAGGATCCCGGCCACGGCCGCCGTCGCGCCAGCCAGCCCCCAGATCAGCCCCTGCACCCGGCGTACCGGAATGCCCATGAAATAGGCCGCCATCTGGTTCTGACTGGCCGCCTGCATGGCCAGACCCAGCTTGGTGCGCTGGAAGAACTGGTACAGCGACCATGTTAGCAGGAAGGTCACCACGATCACCGCCACATCCGCCATGCCAAGCACCACACCACCCAGCTGCACATCACCCAGCGCCAGTGGGCTTTCCAGCGTCTGCGGCTCATGCCCCCAGATCAGACCGGCCACAAAGCGCAGAACAAAGCCCAGCGCGATGGTCAGGATGACAACCGCGGTCTGACTTTGGCCGAACAGATGACGCAGAATGAAAAAGTCGAGCAGGTAACCAAGTACCGCCATGATCGAAATCGCCAGCGGCGCCGCGATCCAGAATGGCAGATCCATATACTCTGCATTGGTTAGGCCAAGGGTCACAAAGGCCCCCAGCATCATGAAATCGCCCTGGGCGAAATTGACCGCCTCGGTGGCCTTGTAGATCAGCACGAAGCCGAGCGCGATCAGGCCATAAACACAGCCATTCGCAAGCCCGCTGACCAGGAGCTGCAATACTTCCAAATTTTCCTCCCTCCGCCCGAAATGAGCGGCTTCTGACCCGGTCATTGCCGAGCGAAAGCGCCATATTTTTCTGGGGCTCCGCCCCGCCTCCTCAAGCGGCGAAACCCATGGCGTCTAAAAACAGACTACTGAGTATGTTTTTCTTCTGTCAATTGGTAAGACCCAGCGTCAATATGCCAAAAAGCGGCTATATTTTGAGCCTGTGCCACCCTATTGTGCGCGACCGCCCAAGGCGAATGCCCAGCACAGCCTTCAAACGGCGGGCAGGCCCGATCAGCCGCTGTGGACAACAAGAAAGACACGGCAGGCATGGCACGATGTTAGAGCAAATCAGCGCCTCAAAGAGCGAAATTCTGGATGCTGCGGCTCATAGTTTCATGACCTTAGGAGCGGATGCCGCCTCGATCGACGATATCGCGGCCAGCCTTGGATCCACCAAGGGCCGGATATATCACCACTTTCCTTCGAAGGGCGCGCTTCTGGCCGCAGTACAGCTGAGGGCAGCGCGCTTTACCTATGGGGCGGTCCAAACGGTGATCGACGACTCGCTTGCCCCCGAGATTTGCCTGCATCGCATGGCACAGGCTCATGTCTTCGAGGTGCTGCGCTCCCTCCCCTACCACAAGGTGATTCTCCAGACCTTCACCGGCGCCCGTGGCAAAACGCCATCCAAGGCCGCCGAACAGGGCCTGCTGGCACAGGTGCGCGCCGAGCAGCGACAATATTCCCAGCTGTTCGCCGCCCAGGTCTCGCGCGGGATGGCAAACGGCACCTTTGCCCCCAGAACGCTGAGGGTCACAGTCGCGGGGTTGATGCTGACGCTGAACTCTCCGGTTTTCTGGTATCAGCCGGGGCGCGGCGACGAACGGAACTTTCGCAAGACCGTGGCGGACGATCTGGCCGATATGGCCCTTGCCAGCCTTCGCGCCTAAGTCCCGCAGATGTCCCGCAGCGCAGAACAGAACCGGGCCGCCGCGGCAGAGAGCTGATGTTCGCTGCGGATGCAAAGGCCAACCGGGCCAAGCGTACTGTCCGTGTTGAGCGGCAGCAGCCTGAGCACGCCGTCTTCCAGATCGGCGCGCACCACCCCGTGACTGATGATCCAGATCGCCCTATGACGCAGCGCGAAGCGGCGCCCGAAGGTGGCCGAAACCGTCTCGATCGGAAAACGGGGCAAGGTAAGCCCCTGCTCAAGGAACATGCGGTCCACCATGGGGCGAATGATCGACCCTTCCGAGGGCATCAACACCGGATAGTCCTCAAATGCCGCGGAAGGCAAATGCGGAACACCGGCCAGAGGGTGCCCCTCGGACACGACAGCCACCACACGTTCACGAAACAACGGGTCGAAATCGAGGCCCACCATATGATCCGGCGCAGGAAGACGACCCACCACCACATCAAGATTGCCCCGGCGCAGCTGGTCCAGCAGGTAGCGGTTGTCACCAGAAATCACGGAAAACCGGCTGTGGCTGCCCTCTGCCCGAAGCTGCGCCAGCGCATCCGGCACCACCGTGGCAGAGACTGTCGGCAAGGCGCCAATGGCGACACGTGGTCCCTCGGCCTCATCCAGCCCACGCAGCATGGCAACCCCGTCGCGGGCCAGCGCAAGACTGCGGCCGGCATGATCGCGAAACATCTCGCCATAGGCGGACAGCCGGATGCCGCGCCCGTGCCGCTCCACCAGCGGCTTGCCGACGACTCCCTCCAGCTCGCGCAGGGTCCGAGTGACCGCAGGTTGCGTCATGCCCAGCGCCTCGGCAGCCTGGGTGACACTTTCCTGGCGGGCCACTTCGACAAAGACCTCCAAATGACGCAGCTTTAGCTCAGCAGACAAACGCATATCATATCCGGCATTAATATATTCAATTCATAGCATTATACAGATCTTTTTTGGTATGCGACAGTAACTTCCATCATTATTGAGGAGGACGGGATGAGCGAGAGCCGCTTTGACCAAGGGATGACCGTGCGCCGCTCGGTGCTGGGTGATGCCCATGTGGACCGCGCCGAGGCCGCCAAGACCGAGCTCGATGAGGCCTTTCAGACCCTGATCACCGAAGGCGCTTGGGGCACTGTCTGGGCGTCAGACGGCATCAGTCGCCGCGAACGCTCGATGCTGACGTTGGCGCTACTGGCAGCAATGGGCAATTTCGAGGAAATCCCGATGCACATCCGCGCCACCGCCCGCACTGGTGCCAGCCGTCAAGATGTGATCGAGGCCTTTCAACACGTCGCGATCTACGCGGGCGTGCCCCGCGCCAATCACGCCCTGAAACTGGCCAAGCAAACCTACGCCGAAATGGACGCCGAAGCCGCTGCCCAAGCACCCAAGGCCTGAGGAGGACCACCACCATGACCAAACCCAATCAGACCATGGCGGAATACTACCAGCGCGACCGTCGCTGGCATCCGCCCGCCTATGCCAAGGACTACAAGACCTCGGTGGCGCGCTCGCCCAAGTTCTCGCTGATCAGCCTTGAGAACACGCCGAGCGAAATCACCGGCCCGCGTTTTGGCCATAACGATATCGCCCCGACAGACAACGATCTGATTTCGAACTATGCGCAGCCCGGTGAAAGCCCCATCGGTGAGCGGATCATCGTACATGGCAGGGTGCTGGACGAAAACGCCCGCCCGGTGCCCAATACGCTGGTAGAGATCTGGCAGGCAAATGCCGGTGGCCGCTATCGCCACAAGAAGGACACCTATCTCGCCCCCATCGACCCCAACTTTGGCGGCTGCGGACGCACCATCACGGATGAGAACGGATACTACTACTTCCGCACCGTGAAACCGGGTGCCTACCCCTGGCGCAACTGGGTCAACGACTGGCGCCCGGCGCATATCCACGTGTCGGTCTTCGGCTCGGCCTTTGCCCAGCGCCTGATCACCCAGCTCTATTTCGAGGGCGATCCGCTCATCAAGACCTGCCCGATCGTGGCAACCATTCCCGACCCGGATGCCATCGAACAGCTGATTGCGCGCCTTGATATGAACGCGACCATTCCGCTGGATACCATTGCCTACAAGTTCGACATCGTGCTGCGCGGTCGCCGCTCGACCCTGTTCGAAAACCGTCTGGAGGGGAACTGATGCCACAACAGCTTGACTACCTGAAGGAAACCCCTTCGCAAACCGCTGGTCCCTACGTCCATATCGGGCTTGCGCCGGGCGCTGCAGGCTTCCAGATCTACGATCAGGAACTGGGCCGGGACATCGCAGGCCCCAATGCCGCAGGCGAGCGGATCCGGGTCGAGGGTCTCGTGATCGACGGTATCGGGTCTCCGGTGAAGGACGTGCTGCTGGAGGCCTGGCAGGCCAATGCCGCCGGTGTTTACGCCCACCCCGAACACGCAGGTGAGGTCGAGGAAGGTTTCCGCGGCTGGGGTCGTGTGATCACCGATTTCGAAACCGGAGAATGGGCGTTCGAGACGGTCAAGCCTGGCCCCGTCATGGGGCGCAATGGCCAGATGATGGCCCCGCACATCAACCTCTGGATCGTGGCGCGCGGTATCAATGTGGGCTTGAACACCCGTCTTTACTTCGAGGACGAGGTGGAGGCCAACTCGACCGATCCGATCATCAACCTGATCGAATGGGAAAAACGTCGCAAAACCTTGATCGCCAAGCGCAGCGAACGGGACGGCCAGACGGTTTATCGTTTTGACATTTGCCTGCAAGGTGAAGATGAAACCGTATTCTTCGACATCTGAGGAGAGACAGAGTTGAGCAAACCCTGCATCATCTGCGTGGCCATCACCGGCTCGGTGCCGCGCAAGGAACATAACCCGGCGGTGCCGATCACCATCGAAGAGCAGATCGAAAGCACCCAAGAAGCTTTCGAGGCAGGCGCGACCATCGCCCATTGCCACGTGCGCAACGACGATCAGACGCCGACCTCGGACCCAGAAAAGTTTGGCCGCCTTCTGGAAGGGCTGAACAAACACTGCCCCGGCATGATCGTGCAACTGTCCACGGGCGGCCGTTCCGGCGCTGGCAAGGAGCGTGGCGGCATGCTGTCCCTGCGCCCTGACATGGCGTCGCTCTCGGTGGGGTCCAACAACTTCCCCACCCGCGTCTACGAGAACCCGCCGGATCTGGTGGATTGGCTCGCCTCAGAAATGCGCGCCTATGAGGTCAAGCCCGAGATCGAGGCCTTCGACCTCAGCCATATCCATCAGGCGGTGAAGATGAGCCGCGAGGGAGCCATTCCCGGCAAACTCTACGTGCAGTTCGTCATGGGCGTGAAGAATGCGATGCCGGTCGACAAGGAGACCTTCGATTTTTACGTCCAGACGGTGAAGCGCCTTGCCCCCGATGCCGAATGGTGCGGCGCCGGTATTGGCCCCGGTCAGATCATGCTGAACGAATGGTCCATTGCGGCAGGGGGGCACACCCGCACGGGCCTTGAGGACAACCTGCGGCTTGATCGCAATACCAAGGCACCGTCCAATGCCGCGCTGGTCAAACGCGCGGTGGAGCTCTGCGAGAAATACGAGCGCCCCGTCGCGACCTGGCAGGAAGCGCGCAGGATTCTTGACCTGCGCCCGGCCTGATCAACCAGCACGACCAAGTCCTGAACGGCCCGCCCGAAGTTCGTGGCGGGCCGTTGCGTCATTTTGACCTTTCTGCCCTTGCGATCTTCCTGAGTACACCTACTTAGGGGTTGCGCGCGGCAAGGTGTTTCGAGCCGCTCCTCCCTCGGCGCTGTCTGTGCTCCAGACGAAAGCATGCCATGACCGCGCGCGATCCCTGCCTCTATCCCTGCAAGCCCGCCAGACCGACCCCCTGTGTCTAGAGGCCCTTTCTCAATCGGGTTGCGCGGGCATCGCTCCGGACAGATCCTTGAGGATCGGGCAATCCGGCCGACTGTCCCCCGCACAGCAGTGCACGAGTTCGGTCAAGGTGTCGCGCATCGCCTGCAGATCAGCGATCTTGGCTTCAATCTTGGCAAGATGTTCCAGCGCCAGTTGTTTCACATCCGCGCTGGCGCGGCTTTCGTCCTCGTACAGCGCCAACAGCATGCGGCAATCCTCGATGCTGAAGCCAAGCGCGCGGGCACGACCAAGGAACGCCAGCTTGTGCAGATCCGTCTCCTCAAAGCAGCGATAGCCATTTGCGCTGCGATGAGGTTTGATTAGACCGATATCCTCGTAGTAGCGAATGGTCTTGGCGGGCAGTCCAGAGCGGCTCGCCACATCACCGATATTCATGCCTGCGCCTCCTTCATCGCCGTGCGTGCGCTTGCACTGCTCGTTGCACCCTTTTCATGTATGGCCGCTTTCAGCCGGTACAAGCGCAACGCATTGCTGAGCACAAAGACACTGGACAAGGCCATCGCCCCCGCCGCCAGCACCGGCGACAACATCGGCCCGCCAAAGGGATATAGAACACCCGCGGCGACCGGAATGAGCAAGACGTTGTAGCCAAAGGCCCAGAACAGGTTCTGGCGGATATTGCGCAAAGTTGCCCGGCTGGCGGTCAAGGCGTTCACCACGCCCCGCAGATCGCCCGAGACCAGCACCACATCCGCCGCCTCGATCGCAACATCCGTGCCGGTGCCGATCGCCAAGCCCACATCGGCCGCGGCCAGCGCAGGCGCATCATTGATCCCGTCTCCGACGAAAGCCAGCGCGCCATGGTCCGCACGCAGTGTCTCCAGAGCGGCAACCTTGTCCCCCGGCAGGCAATCCGCCACGACGAGGTCTATGCCCAGATCCTCTGCCACGGCCTGCGCCGTCGCCGCGCCATCGCCGCTGATCATTGCAACCTTCATTCCTTGAGCGTGGAGCGCCCGGATCGCGTCGGCGCTGCCGGATTTCACAGGGTCCGCGACCGAGAGCAAAGCCGCCGCCTGCCCGTCAATGGCGGCAAAGAACACGGTTTCCCCGCGCGCAGCCAAGGCCTCGGCCTGCCCTGCAAGATCGCCAATTTCAATGCCTTCGCGCCCCAGCAGGCGGGTGGCTCCGATCAGGACCTCGCGCCCCTCCACGCGTGCGCGCAAACCAAAGCCGGGGATCGCCTCGACGCTGTCGGCCGCAGGCAGCCCCTTGCCCGCCGCCGCTACCAGCGCGCGGGCGATGGGATGTTCCGAGGCGGTTTCGGCAGCGCCGACAAGACGCAACACCTGATCGCGGTCGAACCCATCTGCGCAAATCACACCGCGCAAGGCCGGGCGCCCCTCGGTCAGGGTCCCGGTCTTGTCGAGCGCCACCACGCGCACCTCTTCGAGCCGCTGCAGCGCATCGCCTTTGCGGAACAGAACGCCCATCTGAGCCGCCCGTCCAATGCCAACCATGATTGATGTTGGCGTCGCCAGTCCCATGGCACAGGGGCAGGCAATGATGAGGACGGATACCCCGGCCACAAGCGCAAATGGCAGAGCAGGCGATGGGCCGAAGAAGGCCCAGACCAGAACCGTCAGCGCCGCCGCAACCATGACCGCTGGCACGAACCACAGCGTGATACGATCGACCATGCCCTGCACCGGCAGCTTGGCACCTTGCGCCTGTTCCACCATGCGGATGATCTGCGCCAGCACAGTCTGGCCGCCGACCTTCACAGCGCGGAACTCCAGCAGGCTGTTGCCGTTGATCGTACCTGCCGTGACCGGATCACCCTCCGATTTCTGCACTGGAACCGGCTCACCCGTGATCATGCTTTCATCCACATAGGAGCTGCCAGAGACCACCTCGCCATCCACCGCGACCCGCTCGCCCGGGCGCAACCGGATAAGGTCGCCCGGCGCGATGTCATCCACCGCGGTTTCCACCGCCTCTGCACCTTTGACAACAAGGGCAGTCTTGGGCTGCAACCCGATCAGCGCCTTGATGGCTGCGCCGGTGCGCCCCTTGGCACGGGCCTCCAGATAGCGCCCCGCCAGGATCAAGACCACTATGACGGCGGCCGCCTCAAAGTAGACGTTGGCCGTGCCCAAGGGCAGAACCTGTGGCGCAAAGGTCGAAATCACCGAAAAGACATAGGCCGCCGCTGTACCAAGCGCGACCAGGGAGTTCATATCAGGCGCACCGCGAAGAAGGGCCGGAAAGCCCTTGCGATAGAACTGTAGGCCCGGACCGGCCAGAACCAGAGTGGTCAGCGCAAATTGCAAATAGTAACTTTGCTGGTGGCCGATCACCTCCATCACCCAAAGGTGGACAGCGGGGATCATATGTCCGCCCATCTCGATCAGAAAGACCGGCAACGCCAAGGCCGCAGCAATCAGGACCTGCAGGCCGAGTGTGCGGATCTCATCGGACTTGCGCTCCGTTTCCAGAGCAGCATCGTCCGCATCATCTCCCCGCAAACGCGCCGGGTATCCGGCCGCCGTTGCTGCGCGCGCCAGATCCGCACCGTGGGTCGCGCCAGTCAGATAGCTCACCTCGGCGCGCTGCGACGCAAGATTAACATCCGCGCTTAATACCCCTGGAACGGCTTTCAAAGCGGCCTCGACACGGCCCACGCAAGAGGCGCAGCTTAGACCTTCGATCTGAAGTGATACCGCGCTTTTGGCGGCAGGGTAGCCGGCTGCCTCCAAAGCCTCTGCAAAGGCCGATGTCGGCACATCCGCCGCCGCCGTAACCTGCCCCTTTGCAGTCGCGAGGTTCACAGAGGCTGTGCGCACGCCCTCAACTCCGGCCAGGGCACGCTCCGCCCGACCCGCGCATCCGGCGCAGTTCAGCCCCGTTATCTGCAGCGCGAATTCCGTTTCCTGAGTCATGACGAACTCCAAGCTTCTTGTGTATGAGGTGAGATATGCACCTTCCAGTCGCGGGAGGGTCAAGAGCTCTCTTGTGATTATTTTGGCCTCCCCAAGCGCGGTGACGGGAAGAGGGCGCGATGCGCCGGTTTCGCACATCGTCTGTGCGTCTGCCCCGATTATGTCTGGACGCAGGATGGTTGCACCGAAAGGGCGGTAAATGTAACGCTTGCTTCCAACAGGAGCCGAAGGGGTGGACACGCAGAACCGCCCCGTCACCGAGGATAGAACCGAGGGACCAACACCGCCGTCTCGGCCGTCAGACAAGAGCGAAGGAAACCAAAAATGATCCGTACCCGTGCTGCAGTAGCCCTTGCGCCAGGCAAACCGCTTGAAATCATGGAGGTGAACCTTGAAGGCCCCAAGGCTGGTGAGGTGCTTGTGGAGATCAAGGCAACCGGTCTGTGCCACACTGATGAATTCACCCGCTCGGGCGATGACCCCGAAGGCATCTTCCCCGCGATTCTGGGCCATGAAGGCGCAGGCGTCGTGGTCGAGGTCGGCGAAGGCGTCACCAGCCTCGAGGTCGGCGATCACGTGATCCCGCTTTACACGCCTGAATGCCGTGAGTGCGAATACTGCCTCAACCCCAAGACCAACCTCTGCCAGTCCATCCGCGCAACGCAAGGCCAAGGGCTTTTGCCCGACGGCACCACGCGCTTTTCAATGCTGGATGGCACCCCGATCCACCACTACATGGGCTGCTCTACTTTCGCCAACCACACCGTTGTACCTGAAATCGCGCTCGCCAAGGTGCGCAAGGACGCGCCCTTCGACAAGATCTGCTACATCGGCTGCGGCGTAACCACCGGCATAGGCGCGGTAATCAACACCGCCAAGGTGGAGATCGGCTCTACCGCCATCGTGTTCGGCCTCGGCGGTATCGGGCTCAACGTAATCCAGGGCTTGCGTCTTGCGGGCGCGGACCAGATCGTGGGTGTCGACCTCAACCCGGGCAAGGTGGAGATGGCCGAGCATTTCGGTATGACTGACTTTGTGAACCCGGCCGAGGTCGAGGGCGATCTGGTTGCGCATCTGGTCGAGCTGACCGGTGGCGGCGCCGATTACACCTTCGATGCAACCGGGAACGTGCAGGTAATGCGCACCGCGCTTGAGGCCGCGCACAAGGGCTGGGGCGAAAGCATCATCATCGGCGTGGCCCCCGCTGGCGCCGAAATCTCCACCCGACCTTTCCAATTGGTTACCGGGCGCAGCTGGCGCGGCACGGCCTTTGGCGGCGCATCGGGCCGCACCGACGTGCCCAAGATCGTGGACTGGTACATGGACGGCAAGATCGAGATCGATCCGATGATTACGCACAAGCTGTCGCTTGATCAGATCAACGAAGGCTTTGATCTGATGCACGAAGGCAAATCGATCCGCGCGGTGGTGGAGTTCTGATCACCGGAGCCCCTAGTTTGAAAGCTCTGGCACCGCAGGCGTCCTGCCTGCGGTGATTTCTTTTCCAAGGCATGACCCTTTGCCCGATCCGCACAAGCTCTGTATAGGAAACGACGGCTCAGCGACTGACTGGTTCACGAGGCACAGGTGTGAAATACCCGACCACTGACATTTCCAAGCGGGACAGCGCGGCAACGATCATCTTCGAGGCCCTGAGAAAGGCCATCATCGAAGGGGATCTAAAAGATGGCGAGCCATTGCGCCAAGAGGAAATAGCTAGGTCCTTCAACACCTCCCGCTTTCCCGTCCGCGAAGCCCTGAACCGTCTTGAACAACAGGGCCTCGTCAGGACGCAGCGCTACAAGGGGGCCGTAGTTGCCACGCTATCCATGCAGGAAGCCGGAGAGGTCTTTGACCTTCGAGCCCGACTGGAGGCCGACGTGATCCGGGCAGCAGTGCCCAATATGTCCACCGAAGTCCTGACCAAGGCACAAGAGTATCTGGATCGGTTTGCTGCCACCGATGACCCCATGCACTGGGGAGGATTGAACCGCAAGTTTCACGGTATTCTCTACAGTGCAAGCGACATGCCCTACCATATACAAGTCATCGAGAACGCTATCGATCGGATCGACCGCTACATCCGCGCGCAACTTGTCATGAGCGGCGGTGTTGCACGCAGCACCGATGAACACCGCGCCATCCTCTCCGCCTGCGAAGCGGGGGATGCCGAAGAAGCCGCGCGCCTGACGTATGCCCATATCCAGGACGCCAAGGCCTCCCTGCAGCGGCAGCTGACCTCCGCCACCTGAAAGTGCGGCGCAACTCCGTTCGGGCACCAGCTCGATCGTTCAAGTCGCGCGTTAAATCCGAAAGGCACTAGCCGACAATCATCAGCTCTTTGGGGAAGGTGGTAAGGGTGCGATAGCCGCCTTCGGTAATCAACACATCATCCTCGATACGCACACCGAATTTTCCCGGACCGTAAAGACCCGGTTCGTTTGTGTAGACAGTGCCCGCCGGAAGAACCTCGTGATTGCCGCGCATGATATAAGGGGCCTCATGCACGTCGCGGCCCAGCCCGTGCCCAGTCTTGGTGCGGATGCGATCAGCAAAAGGCGACGCCTCCAGCACGCCAGTTACCACATCGTCGATCTCGTGCGCTGTCACGCCCGCCCGAGTGGCCTCCAGCCCAGCCAGGTTGGCGCTCAGAACAGTGTCGTAGACCGCACGTCCCTCTTCGCTGACCGCGCCAACAAACACCGTCCGGGTGATATCGGCGCAAAAGCCATCCTTTCGCGCGCCAAAATCGAACAATAAAGCATCTCCGGACCTGATACGATAATCGGAACGGGCATGCGCGTGCGGGCGCGCCGAATTGTCAGCCGCTGCAACGATAGGCGAAAACGCCAGAGCATCAGCGCCTTCGGCAAACAGGGCCTGAATCAGAGCAGCCTCTACCTCTTTTTCCGTCTGACCGACCTGAACCCCCTGCAGGACGCGATTGAGTGCTCTTTCCGAGATCCGTATTGCTGCCTCAAGCGCAGCGATATCGGACGCAGTCTTGATCATACGCAGACCCGAAATCTTTTGCTCGGCATCCAGGATTTCGAGATCTGGCATCGCTTGCTTCAAAGCATGGTGCACAAAGACGCGCATGACCTGGCCTTCAACGGCCAACCGCCGCATTGGAAAATGTGCAGCAAGCGCCTCAAAGGCCGCAGCATAGCCATCTTGGTCGCGCCAATCAAAAACGGCACCTTGAAACCCGACCAGTTCCCAGGACCCAAGCTCCAAGTTTGGAACAATCGCCGCAGGTGGCGCCTCTGCCGGAATGACCAACAGGAAAGGGCGTTCATGGCTCATGAAGCTATGCCCCAGCGCACGCGTGAAGTTCGGCCCGGGAACCAGCGCCAGCGCATCCACGTTGAGGCTTGCAGCCAGACGTTGATACTCACCCAGTGCAACTGTCATCGCATGTGCCCTCCAATTGATCTGCCATCCATGATCGCCAATGTCATCGTAAAATCGATCAAAAGCCAATCGCAAATCACTCCATCCAGGCAGCCCGCACAGCTAGAACAGGCCATTAACGTTTTGGTAAGAACTGACACCAAAACGCTACAAGTTTGCTTAAAATTTTAATTTTCGCCCCCATTTTGCCGGTATTCAGGGCGTTTTGCGGCTGTTCTCGCTATGCATTCACTGGACACAAGACTCAAAGTAGTCACAATATGTGACAAATTAAGGCCGCTTAAGACGGCCATTTGAGGCAACAAACAGGCAATGAACCAGGTGAGCGCCCGCAAGCGGCGCAGCCATGCGTATAGGCGAGCAGAACATGAGTACTGTCGGATATATTTCCCGCGGCATGACGGGAACCACCTTTCAGGGCACTATGCCTGAGGGATCTCCCGCTCATCTCGACGTTAGTCGAGCCAAAGACATTTCCCTCAATCTGGAGCCCTCTGAGGTCGAAAGCTACGCACGACGTGGCGCGGATCTTCACATTGTTCTGGCCAACGGCGAGACCTTGGTTCTGGACAATTATTTCGCTTTCTCGACGACTGGCGGAAAAAACTTATTCCTCAGTGCGAATGGCGATTTCATCGAAGTCGTGCTTGAGGACAAAGCGGACGGCATGCTCTTTGCCAGCTATGAAACGCTGGACCTGACCGGCAAATGGAGCAACTATGACGATCTGGTATTTCTGAATGTGGACCGTATCGAACCTGTGATTGCGCCACTGGCCGCCCCTCTTTTGGGTGGCTTTGGGGCCGCAGGCGCCGCAGCAGCCGGACTGGTTGGCACGGCCGTCGTTCTGAATGACGATGACGGATCCCCCCCCACGCCTGACACCACAGCACCGGTTGCAGATGTGACCAGCGGCACTCAGTCGACGGGCGACCTTGTTAATGCTGCCGATCACTCCGCAGGCCCCGTGATCACAGGCACCGGAGAACCTGGCGCCAGCCTTGATGTACTGATCAACGGCGTGACACAAAGCACGACTGTAAACCCGGATGGCACATGGTCAGTCACCTTTGCCCCGGCGGACATCCCGACTGGCGAATACGAAACCCCGGTCCTGATCACGACCACCGATGCAGCAGGCAATAGCAACAGCTACAACGACGTTCTGGAAGTCGATACGATCGCGCCGCCTATCGCCATCAACACCGTCGAAGGCGACGATATCGTCAATCTCACTGAGGCATCCGACGGCGTTACGCTGTCTGGCACCGGAGAGGCTGGAGCCTCAATGACCGTTGAGTTTCAGGGCCATACACGATCAACCACCGTGGCAAATGACGGCACCTGGTCAATCAGCTATGCTGCCGGGCAGATCACTGGTGGCACCTACGACAGCACGATTGTCATGACCTCTACCGATGCGGCGGGCAACAGTTCCACAGAAAGCCACACGGTACGGATCGATACCGAAACCGCGGTCACCGTAAACACCGGCCAGGTGGGCGGAGACGATATAGTCAATGCCACAGAACGTAGCGGCGGCATTGATCTGACGGGCACCGCAGAGCCGGGATCGTCAGTATCGGTACAACTGGGCTCCGTGACCCGAACCGCCTCGGTTGACGGTCAAGGCAACTGGACCGCAAGCTTTTCTGCCGCGGACATTCCCACAGGCAGCTACGACGCAACTGTCACTGTCCAAGCGACAGATTCTGTTGGAAACATGGCGACCACGTCTCATACTTTGGAAGTTGACACGGAAGTCACACCTCTCACTGCTCAGTCCAGCCAAACCGCCGACGATGTGATCAACGTGGCCGAGCGCCAAGCCGGTGTAACCCTTACAGGCACCGTCGAACAGGGATCCGGTGTTGCGGTTACCGTCGGCAGCGTGACCCGTACGGCCAGCGTCGATTCCTCGGGCAACTGGAGCGTGACCTTTGCCGAAACGGACATCCCCGGCGGCGAATATGCAACCAGTGCCACGATCGTGGCAACGGACGCCGCAGGCAAC
>Ga0208016_100214_pt1 | contig 22873 bp, 19 predicted proteins | sample 28_taG_FD_184102 | JGI IMG/M metagenome (GOLD analysis project Ga0208016, IMG submission 184102) | Marine viral communities from Cariaco Basin, Caribbean Sea - 28_WHOI_OMZ (SPAdes) (version 2) | ecosystem: Environmental > Aquatic > Marine > Oceanic | place: Caribbean Sea: Cariaco Basin...
GCGGCGCGACAGTCTTGGGCAGCGGGTGCGGCTTCACACCCCGGACTTCTCGAGCCGCCGATGGGGGTTCGCATGGCGCGACCAAACCGGCGTCCATTTTGCGATTGCGTCATCGGTGATGCATTCCTCGCCTGTGATAATGGCGTCGATGGAAAGATCCTTGACCAGAGCGAAGATGCGCGAGGTCACCCCACCGGTCAGTGCCAAGACCTGCTTGAGAGATTTGACCTTCAGGTTGGACTTCTTTTCCAGTGGCATGGCAGCAATAAGGGTCTGGATCATGTCCGAGAACTCGGCATCGTCGCGCCAGTTTGGCAGATGATGTTCGTCCAGCCGTCGGGCAAGCTGGATATCACCGCGAATAGCATCGACGGCCTCGCTGACCCCAAGGCAGACCAGTGACACCTCGAGTTCATTGCTGAGATACCGCAGGACATTGAGAAATCGGCGCTGTTCGCGGTGGGTCCCGGCCAAGAGATTGTGGACCTCGTCGATCATGATCATCCGCAGGCCAAGGTCGCGTAAGAGCGCGATGACACGGACTTCGAGGGAAGCCACATTTTGAGCGCGGGCGCTAAGAGCCGTCGCCGGGGCGCCGACGGCGGCCAGGATGTGCAGGTAAAACCGCCGTTCATCAGGTGCGGGCGGCGCTTGCAACAGCAGAAGCGGTGTGCGGGTGATGCCCGACGCCGGATCGTATTCTGGTGCGTACTTGCGCGACAGGTTTCGGGCAATCATCGTCTTTCCGATCCCGGAGGCGCCATGCACAAGAAGCCCAGGCATACGGGTTTGTCGTGGCGCTTCGATCATGCCCTGCAAGCGGTCCAACACCTGTTCCGCCCGAGGAAAGCCGATCCAGATATCCGATTGAATGAGGGCGATCCGGCCGTCTTCTTCAGTTGTCCCTGCCCTCAATTCACCATCTCTCCACCTTGAACAATGGGCGCGATGTATCACCCGTATCGATCGGGCGCAGCCCTTCGGTTGTCGAGACGGCCGAGTTCGTGCCCTTCAATGTCCCTTTTCTTTCACGGGTTCTGCGTTCGGCCTTCGTCAGGCCCCGGCTTTCAGCTTCGATCTGGCGTTGCTGTCGGATCAGCTCAGCCAGCACCAGCTCATTAGACCCGGACTTGCCAAGGGCACGGGCCTTCCTCATCGCTTCGCGATATTCCCAGAGCGAGACGGGCGGAATTTCCAGGTTTCTGTACCGCGCCTCAACATACCGGCCATCGTCCAGTTCGACCCAGATCATTGAGATATCGCGAGGATCGTAGCGAACGACCACCTTTCCATCCCCGCGCCCAATGTGGCCTGCAAGGGCATCGGACCAGTACCTTATCTGGAACAGATGGATGCCGTCACGCCTGATCTTGCGCAGTTCACTCGGCAGGAAGCTCACCTGAAAGGCTTCCATCTCGAAGGGGATGTCGCCTGTCATTTGCTCTGAGAGCGCCTCCCATTTGGCAACGGGCGTGCAGCCAAGACTTGAATGAATGCTGTTGTTGTAACGGCAGATTTCCAGAGCAAACCAGCGATCGAATTCGCTCAACGTCATCGTGGCCTTGCTTTCGGCGTCATAGTCGCCCTTTGCCGCGATCGAGGATTGCGTTGTTCCCGGCAACAGGTGAACGGCCCCCATCATGGTGCCGATCAACCGTTCGATGTGACCACCGAAGTGAGGACTTGCTGGCGGTCGATAGACCAGATCGATCCCCCAATCCGCACAGGCCGACCGAAAGGCGCGCGACCGGAAATCGCGACCGTTATCGACGTGGATGCTGTGCGGTTTGCCCTGTGCCGGCCAAGGAACATCGCACGCCAATTCCGCAAGAAGTTCCTCCTTGAGGGTCACCGCCTGTGTCAGGCAAAGCGCCACTGACAGACGCGAAGGTGCCTCGAGAGAGGTGTAATATCCGGTCACCATCCGCGTTGCGACGTCGATCGCCAGCGTGACCCAAGGCCGCCCAATTGGTTTGCGTTCAAAGCCGTCGACAAGAATGATGTCCGCCGGTGTATGATCAATTTGGACGATCTCCAGTGGCATACTGGCCTTGTTCTCACCTGTGACCGGCGCAAATTTCTGGCGGGCCGCCTTTGCGCCCTCTCGTGCCTTCGCAACTTCGCGGGCATCCATCGCATCCAGACGACGCTGAACCGTTCGCCGTGTCGGCGGTTGCAAGCCCTCCTGCCAGCAAGCGCTGCGGATTTCTGTCACGACGCGCGACAAGCTCGAACGCTCCCGGCGCAAGAAATAGCGGCGAAGGTGCTCCTCGATTACCGCTTCGACTTTGCTGGATATTAACATCGTCCCGGTCGGGCGGCCCCGTTTCCGCGGAGCCAGAGCGCTGGTGCGCCCACCCTCTTCCGCCAACCGTTTTATCCAACGCCAGACCGTCGCCCTGCTGACACCAAGCTCCCAAACGGCGTCATTGATGCCACGTTCCAGGCTGCCAGTCCCATTGAGATATGCCTGAACAAGAGGGCGCAGCACCGCGGCCCTGCGCGCCTCTTCAGCACCAACGGCAACGGAGTCTTCGCCATCATCATTCATCGATATTTGCCGCAAATGTCTGTGAACCCTGTCTCAGGTTTAAGGGCAAAAATATCAGAATTAAAGGCAAAATCTCATATTTAAGGGCAAAACTCAGCCGTTGATTTCGTTGGATTTCCCATCTCACAATTAAGGGCTACGCGACAGGTGCCGCAGAACCGTGTCATCGCTGACACCGACGCCTAAACGGCGCAAGAGCCGCTCGGCAGGCCGTCCACCCGTGGCATGCCCCAGGTGACCGACAATGTCATCAGCACGCGAAGTTCGACGTGCAAATGGGCGCGCAATTGACGAGGTGTAGTCTGAAAACGTCCGTCGCGGGCACGTGGAAGCGGGACATCGCCATCTGCAGACCCAGAGTGCGACTGTTACCTTGTCGCCATGTGCGGGTAAATCCTGCAGTCGCCTTTGCCGCCACCCGTGACGACGCCGAGAATGCAAACCACAATCTGGGCAGATGCCTCTCGGTGCCAAAACGCCCGATACAAGCCACTCGCCGGAATCACGCCGCTTAACGCCTTGAACCCAAACGTCGCTCCCGGGCGACCAGTGCTTTTTTGAAATCACGACTATCCCTCCTGAAAGCTCCAAGCTCAGGATAGTTGCACCACACAGATTGAGGCAGAACCCAATTAAGGGCTACGCGACACCTGTTAAGGGGGCTCAGTCTACACACAAGCATTCAGCAGGGTTGCGAGCTAGCTGGGCGTGTCGTGCAGCAATCCGGTGCCTTAGTGCCTGTTGCTGAAACGATCGTTACCAATGCGTAGATCGCGTGACCTGCTACCCTGAACTTCCCTCGTTTTGATGTAGAGGTCCGTATCTACGTGCGCTGCTCCCCAAGTTTGGACCTTCGGAAGCTGGATATTTCCAGCTCCGGCGCTGCGAGAACCGAAGTAATTACTATACAACATTGCCAATCTTCCGGACACGCCTCGCAACTCATCCAGCCTGTGTCCCTTTCTCGTGACACAGAGCCCAGACCGCTTGGTCAGCCTCGGTTATGCGGCGCTCATGACCGTAGTGGCCCGCTCGGCGCCGCACTTGAAAAAGACGTAGTACAGCACGGGTGCTGCGATCAGCGTAAGGATCGAGGCAAAGGCAAGCCCGCCCATGATCGTCGCCGCCATCGACTGAAAAAACGCATCCGACAACAGTGGCAACATCCCAAGAATTGTCGTCGCCGCGGCCAGAAACACCGGCCGCAGACGCGAGGTGGAGGCACTGACAATGGCCTCGTCCAGAGACAGAGCCGGATCGGCTGCTCGGATCAGATCGATCTCCTCAACCAGCACGATGCCGTTCTTGATCAGCATCCCCGACAGCGACAATAGCCCCAGAAGCGCGGTAAATGTAAACGGCAAACCTGACGCCAGTAGAGCCAGGCTCACGCCGTTGACCGCCATTGGCACCAGAAGCCAGATGATGATTGGCTGGCGCAGCGCGTTGAACAAAAGCACCGAAATCAACACCATGATAATGACGCTGAATGGCAATTGCGCGCCAAGGGCGGCTTGGGCCTCGGACGCGCTTTCAAGCTCTCCGCCCCACTCCATGGTATAGCCCTCGGGGATGTCCATCTCTTCAATGGTTTTTTGGACCTCGGCTTGCACCTCTGCCGCTGTCAGGCCGCGCGGAATATCAGCCCCGACGGTGATCACCTCTTCGCGATTTCGACGTTGTAGCAGCGTGTCTTGCGGCACGAAGCGGAAGCCTTCGATTACTTGTTCCATAGGCACCAGGGTGCCACCGCTCTCTGAATAAATCATGTGATCGGTCAGCGCGATCGCCGCATCTTGCGGTGCCCGGATCACGATAGGGATTTGCCGATCTCCTTCGCGGAAGGTCCCGGCGCTATTTCCTTCGGTGGCGAATTGTAGCGTCTCTGTGATGTCAGTCCGGGACACGCCCGCTTTCTGTGCGCGCTCCGCAGCGTAAACAGGGCGCAGCACCAATTCACGTTCGCGCCAGTCCTGCCGCGGGCTGATGATGTTGTCCGAAGCGGCCTGCATCCGGGCAATCGCCCGATCTGCCAAGGCGCGCAATACATCAGGGTCACGGCCAGAAAACCGCACCTCAATTGGCGCACCTCCGCCGGGGCCAAAGGCCAACCGTTTTACCCGGAATTCACCCTGCGGAAGACTTGCATTTGCAAAGGCTTCCAACGCGTCCATCTCTTGCTCGATCACTTCGAGCGAGTCCACGCGCACGATCAGGTGACCGTAGCTGGGGTTCGGATCCTCAGCCTGGTAGGTCAGCATGAACCGCGCCGCCCCTTGCCCGACAAAGGCTGTCACGGCAGAAACCGCGTCGCGGTCGCGCAACCAGTCTTCGAGAACCGCGAGATCATCAGAGGTCTGGTGGATTGATGCGCCCTGCGGCAGTTTGTAATGCACGAAATAGAGCGGCGTATTGCTGTCGGGAAAGAACTGCTGCTTGATTTGGCCGAACATCGCGTAACAAACAACGGTGCCGCCGATCAGCGCAAGAATGACCAGCCAACGCAGTTTCAAAGAGGCGCGCAGCACGGCGGCATAGCCCCGGAAGAGCGCGCCATCATACCCATCTGCCGTCCCTTCTTCGCCTTTCTTGAAAAAGTAATGCCCCAAAAGAGGGGTCGCGGTCAGGGCCAACACCCAGGACAACAGCAACGAAATCGCGATCACCGCAAAGAGCGAGAACAAGAATTCCCCCGTGGCATCTGGAGACAGGCCAATTCCGGCAAAGGCCATGATGCCGATCACGGTCGCACCCAGCAGCGGGATTTGCGTCTTGCTTGCGGCCTCTGTGGCGGCGTCGCGCGAGGATTTGCCATGCCGCATTGAAATCTGCATGCCCTCCGCCACCACGATGGCGTTGTCGACGAGCATCCCCATTGCGATGATCAAAGCACCCAGCGAGATACGCTCCATCTCAATCGCACCAAGCGCCATGAAAAACAGCGTCCCCACCACGGTCAGCAGCAGCGTGGATCCCACAACGATGGCCGCGCGCCACCCCATGAAAACCGCCAGAACCGCGACCACAATACCAACCGACATGGCAAGGTTGACGAGAAAGGCGTTCGAGGCCTCTTCGACCACAACATGTTGGCGATAGATCGACTGGATCGAGATGCCGAGCGGCAACTCCGCGCGCAACTTGTCCAGCTGGGCATCGACCCGCTTCCCGACTTCGACGATATTCTCTGTTGCAAGGCCCGCAACGCCAAGTGTGAAGGCCTCCTGCCCGTTATGACGGGTAATCAGACTGGGGTTGGCTTCGCGCCCACGAAAGATATCGGTAAAATCAAAAAGGTTGAGGACCTGTCCACCCGCGCCGACAGAAAGGGCTGCGATTTCGGATACGCTATCGGATCCTTCGGGCCGTTGGAGCAGAGTTCGCCCATCCGGTCCCCACAACATGCCACCGTCAACAATCTCGTTGGCGCTGTTCACGGCGCCGGCAACAGCGGCGGGCGGAATACCCAGCGTCGCAGTAAGCGCAAGGTGCGGCTCGATGTAGATCACTTCGTTAGGCACGCCTGAGAGCACAACATCTGACACGCCATCCACCAGCAGCAACTCCCGCCTGAGGAAGGAAGATAGATCATTCACCTCTGCATCGGAGAAGCCCGGCGCTGTGACTGCATAGTAGAGCCCGTACACATCTCCAAAGCTATCGTTCACAAAGGGCGGCGTCGCCCCGCTGGGCAACGCCGCCTCGGCCACGCGATTGCGCAGCTTGGTCCAGATTTCGGGTAACTCGGAGCCGTCATAGGTATCCTGCATGTTCACAGTGATCCAAGACAGGCCAGGCTGGTTCATGGACTCAATGTCCTTGACCTCGCCCATCTTCTGAATCGCGGATTCCAGCGGTTCAGTTACCTCACGCGACACTTCTTCGGCAGAAGCGCCGGGATACTGGGTGACAACCACAGCGGTCTTGATAGTAAAGGCAGGGTCTTCCAGTCGGCCGAGGTTCGCAAAGCCCCAGATACCACCCAGCAGGCAGATCAACATGATGATCCAAGTGTAGATCGGGCGGTCGATGGATCCGCGCGCAACATCCATGGTGTTAGTCTCCGAAGCCAATAAAGCGGCGCACGGCAGTGCCATCGGCCAGCGCGCTCGCGCCGCTGACGACAATCTCTTGACCGTCGCTCAGACCCTCAACGACTTGAGCAGTGCCGCGATTGGTCGGCTCTATTGTGATTGGGGTTCTGGTCACAGTGCCCCTGCTGGCTCCGGTCGGGCCAAAGACCATGACATAGGTCTCATTGTCATTCCCAATCACGACGGCTGAGGTTGGCACCTCAAGACTTTGACCGCCGGTTTGCAAGACCGCTGTGACTTCGACGGAGGACCCCGGAAGAACGATCAGATCTTCGGGCAAGGGCATGCCAAGCGTGATGGAGTAGGTCTGCCCGATCTCCGCCGTCTCGGCATTGTATTCACGCACCTCAAGCGGGAAGCTGCGATCGCTTGCCGGAAATTGGGCCGTGAACACCACGTTGGGATCTTGGCCCGCGCGCTGAAATAGCGTTTCGGGTACGTCGATCTCGATCCGCAGTTCGGACAGATCGTGCAGCCGCACAATCGGCGTGCCAGCGGTTACCGTTGAGAAATTCGGCACCAGACGCGAGGCGACAATACCGTCAAAGGGCGCAACCAGCGTGGCATGTTCCAGGTTCCGCTGTGCGTCACGCAGAGCAACATCGGCGATTGTCATAGTTGTCCGCGCATCCTCAAGGTTGGTTTCCGCGACCGAAGACCCGACCAGCTTTTCAAACCGTTCCACAGTGCGCCGTGCCTGATCTTCGTTCGCTTGCGCTTGTTCCAGCGCCAGCTCAAAAGGCTCCAGATCCATCCGAGCCAACGCGCTGCCCTTGGAGACCGCCGCCCCCTCGTCCAGCGACAATTCGACGATCTGTCCACTGACTTGAAACGCCAGATCAACGGTAGCCCGTGCAACAACCTTGCCAAAGAAAACGCGCTCTAATTGGGACGCGCCCGCGGTGACTGGCGCAAGCTTCACGAAAGGAGCGTCGTCCGCGTGGGCCGCCGTGACGATCACTCCCAACGCAATGCCCAGCATACCGCCAAAACGGCAAGTGAATCGCATCGCCCGATGGGCAATCTCATAAGCTTTGACCATGCTTAGCCTTCCTTGTTCTCTGTAGGGTCTGCCTCGGGTTGCGAGGCAGCCGTGGTGCAAAGCTGCCGAAGCGTTACGAGTTGCTGAATCAGGTCTGCGCGATCCCGTGCGGTCATGCCGGCGGTTTTGGCCGCACGCTGCACGAAGTCCGACAGCTCGGCCACGTCCAGACCCCTTTTCGAAAAAACCTGCGCATGCGGTACAAGCGTGTCGAAGATTACCGCGCGAAAACGTTCTGCCTTTGCATGAAGGCCGAAAGTGGACAAAAGCACCAAGATTGTCAATCTGTAAATCTGTAAAACTGCGTCCAGAAAGCCGCGGTTCTCCTAGTCGGCCGCCTGGTGCGGTCTTGTGGGTCAGGCATTGCGACCTGTGCGCATACCCTCGGTATCGATGCGCCACATCCGATATCGCCCCTGCCCAGTCACTTCGCGGGTCAAACCCTTTGCCTCCATCCACGCCAGATTGCGCTGAACGGCGGCGCGGCTGGCTCCGGTCATGGACTCAGCCATTGGGGCGGAGACCAAGGGCCATTGAGAGAAAGTGTTTCGCAAGGCGACCGGCGTGCGGCCAGACAATTGCGCCATGATGGTCTCTGCGCGCGCGGTCCACGCTTCGATATCGTCAAGTGTTCGCGTCGCCGTTAGAATTGCGCTGTTCATCCCATCCAGCCAGTGGGCCAGGCGTTCGGGTGGCAAGCCCGAGACACGCAGCCCCCCTGCCCCGCCCATGGCGAGCGGTGCGAAGATGGCGCCGCTTCCGTCGCTGGCCGCGATCCTGGACGCGGTGACGGCGGCTTCCATCAGGTCGTCGTGCCCACCGAGGCCCGCCAAGCCCCAGAGATGAAAACCCATGCAAGCCCGCGTGATTGGATGCAAGTCGCCCGCAGCGGCCATGACGTCCAGCCATCCGCCTGCGCGATCCCCGAAACGCTCAGCGCTGTCTTCAATATTCTCGGGGTCGCGGCGATCCAGGAAGGCGGCCAAATCGACCTCCGGTCCGGGACCGCCTGTCAGGCGTCGAACAGCCCAGTGGGCGCGTGCCAGCGCATTTGGGTCATCCTGTGCACCTGACAGCCGCATCGATACCCAGAGCGCCAGACGATCAAAACTCACCCGATCCCCTGCAAACCAACTGAGGTCCGCCGCCTCGATCAACGCGAGCCGATGCCGCCAACCTTCCGGGCCTCGCAGCAGCCGGTCATCCAGAGCCCCCAGGCGTCCAGCCACGCGGGCCAGCCGCGCAGCGTGAAGCCCCTCTGCCCTTGTCCAGTCTTCGATGACAGCAGTGTCGGGCGGTTCTGCCCGCGGCCCGGGAGGCAAATCATCCGGCTCTTCTTCGAGTGGCCCAGGCAGGAACCAGAGATCATCCTCGCGAGCCTCTTCCTCCCCTTCGATTGTGATGAGGGGGTCGTCAAAATCATCATTCAAAGTAGAGGCCTGTGGTCTCATATGTGCAAAATACTGTGTTTTTGCACATTACCCAAGTGATTTTGATGCAGTTGCCCACGCTCTTTATATGGTACGCGTGCGCGGCTGTCGGCGGAACCTCTCAGATCGGGCTCAGCACAAGGAAACCAAGGGTTTTTGGACGAGCACGACGAGAGAGCACTTACTTGCATTCGTTTACAAACGGTCGTTTATTGATGATACATAAAATTGCAAACGGCCCGTTTTCATGTCCCTGATAGGCTATGCCCGCGTTTCCACAGAGGATCAGACCCCCCTGCCCCAGTCCGAGACGCTGCAATCGGCGGGCTGTGCCGAGATCTTTGAAGAGCACGCCTCAGGCGGCAATCGCGCGCGTCCTGTGCTCGCGCGGGTGCTCGAACGGGTCCAGAGCGGCGATACGCTGGTCGTCGTGCGGATCGACCGGCTTGCGCGGTCTCTGTCGCACTTACTGGAGGTGATCGAGCGTCTGGAGGCCAAGGGAGCTTTCTTCCGCTCGCTGCAGGACCCCATCGACACCGCCTCCCCTCAAGGAAAATTCACATTGCAGGTTCTGGGCGCCGCGGCGGAGTTCGAGCGCGCGCTGATACGTGAGCGCACGAAGGCCGGGCTTGTCTCTGCACGCGCCAAGGGCCGCGTTGGTGGCAATCCTGGGCTTCGCACCAAAGACCCCGCCGCGCTGCGCAAGGTGCGGCTGGCACGACAGGACGGCTACATGGAGCGCCTGAACGAAACCGCGCAGGATTGGGTGCCCCATGTGCGCCGCCTACGGCCGGATATGGCCTGGGAAGACGTGCTGCGGATTATCAATGCCCCCCTGCCCCAAGACCGCCGTTGGACGCAAAGCCGCCTGCTCCGTGCCGTGAAGGCATATGTGCGGGATGGGTTCCTGCCCGCTGAAGTGCTTGGACGCGCTGGACGCCGCAAAACCGACGATCGCCTGCCTGCGATTGTTGCGGCCATCAAAGGTTCGGACCCGGATATCACGCTACAGGCGATCTGCGACCGGTTGGAAGCCATGCGTGAGCGGACTCCACGGGGACGCACAAGCTGGCAACCGTCATCCGTCAGGATGCTGTTGGAACGGGCGGAGCGACTTGGGTTGCTGGTCAGGCAAATGGATTGACGATGCGCAGCCGATCCTCGACCAGCAATCCGTCGTGCATGTCCTCAGTCCACAAAGTCGTGCACCCAGCGATCAGCGCGGCAGACACGATCATCGCGTCATAGACCGATAACTGGTACTTCTCTGCCAACGCGCGACCGACTTGATGGGTTTGAACCGTTAGGCCCTCGACAGGGCATACGGACGTAATACCCTCAAGAAACGCTCCGGTATCTTCCCAACTGAGCCCAGCTTTCCGTCGGCAATTGACCATCGCTTCGTTCAGGACCTGAACGCTGATCCGGGGTCCCTGCCCCAGAATTTCCTCCACCCTCTCAGCCTTTGGACCATCGTCGAGCAGGTAGAGCACAACATTCGTGTCTGCGAATTCAGCGCTCATGCGCGGCGTCGCGGCTTAGACGCGCATCCTTGGGCAGTTTTCTGCGAAACCGCCTCAGCCCTTGTAGAACTTCATCGGCGCGAGTTTGGCGTCTCACAAGAATGGTTCCATCGTCCTTTACCAGGTCGACCTGATCGCCTTCCTTTAAGCCGAGTTCCCTCACAAGATCCGCGGGTAGCCGGACGGCAAGGGAGTTTCCCCATTTGGCAACTTGCATCTTGTCCTCTCAGGCATGGATAAACATCCAGTAATGTATATCCAGAACTGCCAAAAGGCAAGCTCTGGTGCGCTCAAAGCCATGCTGGAGCCCTCCGACAAGAGTTCTCCCCTGTCCCTTTTCGTGAGATGCGGTGCGTTACACCATGCAGCAGGAAGCCTAACAGCCTTGTGTTCGGTGACGACTCGCCCACTAGATGTGGAAAAACCTTGCGCGAATCCGACTCTTGCGCCAATAGTCACGGAAACGAGGCAAAAAACGTCAATTTCCGTGAACACGCCAAAGACGCGATGTCTCGGAAGCGAGAGGGCAGATGGATAATACCTTTGTGCATGAGGATCTCAACGCGGTGATCCGCCAGCATTCGGAATGGCTGGCGAACCAGTTGCATTCGCAACGTGAGAGCCTGTTTCCACCCGATGCCGAGAAGACCATGCGCAAATTCACCTCTGGTGAGGCTGCGGCCCTGCTCGGCGTAAACGATTCCTATCTTCGCAAACTCAACTTGGATGGCAAAGGGCCTTCTCCCGAGCTTACCGCCGGCAACCGTCGTCTTTACTCGGCGCAGGATATCCAGGCGCTGCGTGTACTCCTTGAAAAAACCGCTCGCAAGCCGGGCGATTACGTTCCCGGACGACGAGAAGGTGATCATCTTCAGGTCATCGGCGTGATGAATTTCAAGGGCGGGTCCGGAAAAACAACAACCTCTGCCCATCTCGCCCAACGGCTTGCCCTGCGCGGATATCGTGTGCTGGGCATTGATCTTGACCCACAAGCTTCCTTCACCGCGCTGCACGGCGTTCAGCCGGAATTGGACCTCGAAGATGGCGGCACTCTCTACGATGCGATCCGCTATGAGGACCCGGAGCCGATCCGGTCGGTCATCCGCAAGACCTATATCCCCAATTTGGACTTGATCCCCGGCAACCTCGAACTGATGGAGTTCGAGCACGACACCCCGCGCGCGCTGGCGCAGGGCAATGCCGGACTTTTCTTCTTCCGCGTGAAGGAGGCGCTGGCCCAGGTCGATGAGGACTACGACGTGGTCGTCATAGATTGCCCTCCGCAGCTTGGCTTTCTGACCATGTCCGCCCTGTCCGCGGCCACGGGCGTTCTGGTGACCATCCATCCAGAGATGCTCGATGTGATGTCCATGTCGCAATTCCTCCGCATGACAGCCGACCTCATGGACGTGATCGCCGAGAGCGGCGCTGACATGTCTCATGACTGGATGCGCTATGTTTTGACCCGCTACGAGCCGCAGGATGCGCCGCAGAACCGCATCGTGGCTTTCCTGCGAACAATGTACGGCGAAGCCGTGCTGAATTCGCCCATGTTGAAGTCCACAGCCATCTCAGATGCGGGCCTGACCAAGCAGACACTTTATGAAGTGGAACGCAGCGCGTTCACGCGTTCCACCTATGATCGCGCGATTGAGAGCCTGAATACGCTGAATGACGAGATCGCCGACCTAATCCAGAAAACCTGGGGGCGCACATGACCAGTGGCAAGAAGAAGCGCATGTCAATGCTGGACAGTCTCGCGGCAGCTGGGGCCCCCTCCCCTGCCCCTCAGACAGGTGCTGTGACACCGATGATGACCTCGAATCGCGCCCTTCGGTCCGCCCGCGACGCGGTCGATTCCCATCATGTTTGGGAACTGGACCCGGCGAGCATCGAAGACGGGCGTATGGCGGACCGGCTTGACCCGGCCGATGTACTGGATTTGCGCGATGCGATTGAGGCGAACGGTCAGACTGTTCCGATCCTCGTGCGACGTGCGCCGGGTGAAGATGATCGCTACCTTTTGGTCTATGGGCGACGCAGGCTGGAGGCGATCCGTCAGTCCGATAAGGTTACCAAGGTTCGCGCGTTAGTCACCAACCTGGATGACGACAGCGCTCTGCGTGCTCAGATTTCGGAGAACATGGGGCGGCGCGATTTGTCTTTTATTGAAAGGGCCCTGTTCGCAAAGGACCTTGTGTCGTCCGGCTTCGGAAATCAATCTCAGGTTGCAGAAATTCTTACCGTCACGAAGTCGTCCATATCTATGGCGATCGCGATCGCGGACATGGTCGGGCCGGATCTGGTACGCGCCATTGGCGCCGCCCATGGCATTGGCCGACCCCGATGGGAATCCCTTGGTCGGGCCATCGACGAAAATGGTCTGGACTGCGAGGACCTTATCGGGATCGCGAAAGAGGCACGTGAAAATGCCGAGACCTCCATGGTGGTGGATGACGTTGCCTCTACCAATGACCCGTCCATCCAAGCGTTCCTGGCCGTAGAAAAGGCTGTGACCAAGGCGATTAAACCGGCCAAGTCGCCCTCCCCTGCCCCACCTTCCAGCGTCCCGCTGAAGATCGGCGGCAAACGCGGCGGCACGGTCAAACGCACTGCCAAGGGCCTATCGATCGAGTTGGCGGGTGGAGACTTCGCCGATTGGGTCGAGACGCAAGTGCATGACATGATTGAAGACCTTCACGAACGCTGGAAGCAGCGGTCGGAAGACTGAGGAAGAGCAGAAATCAAAGAAGGAGGCACGAAAAGGCAAAAGAAAAGGTCCCGCAAAGCGACCACTCCACGAGACCCTAACTTGTTTCTAGCACCTTCAAGGTAGTGTCCGGAGCTATTTTCCGCAAGTCCAAAGTGATTCGCGGACCGGGATATTTTTGTCTTCGTGAATGACAAAATGGACTACACGCCCGTAACGCCGTTCCGGCGAACGATAGATGCTGCCATCCTGAAACATCAGGCAGCGACCCAAGAAGACCTGCCCCCAGCCGGCGCCAACAAGTGGGAGGTCCTGAGGGAGCTCGCTGCCGCTCGAGTCGCGTTCGGCTTGTCCGATCGGGATTTGACGGTGCTTCAGGCGCTGGTCAGCTTTCACCAAGCGACAATTCTCGGAGGCAATGACAGCGAATTGATTGTACATCCGTCCAACAAGGCGATTTGCGAGCGCCTGAACGGCATGCCCTGCTCGACGATGCGGCGCCACCTCTCCAACCTTGTGCAGACTGGCTTTGTTGTCCGGCGCGATAGCCCCAATGGGAAGCGCTATGCCCGCCGCTACGGCGACGAAAAGGTTGCGTTTGGGTTCGACCTCTCTCCGCTCGTTCGACGCTTCCAGGAGGTTTGTGAGGCCGCTGAGACCGTCCGGGCCGCAGAAGAGCGGTACAAGCGCTTACGTGCCACTGTGAGCCTCATGCGGCGTGACCTCGCAGGGCTGGCCGAGTACGGGCGCTCACTTCGTCCGGATCAGGGCGTCTGGGACCAATTCTCTGATCTTGCGGCCCTAATGGCCCGAGATCTTCGCAGAAAACTCGAAATGGAAGACCTTAGGCGCATCGAAGACGCTTTGGGGTCAGCTTTAGATCACGCCCGAAGCCTTCTGGATGGCTGTGAAACAGAAAATATGAGCACCAATGATGCTGTTTCTGAGCAGCACTATCAGAATTCAAATAAAGACTCTTATGATCTTGAACCTCGCTTAGAACAAGCGCGGGGCGGAGGCGCTGTGCGCGAAACTCCAGAAGTTGCCAATAGTCATCTGTGTTCTGAAGATGAGGGCAACTCAACGGCAACTATTGACGATCAACTGATGCCGAACATACCGCTTGGTCTCGTCCTCGCTTCCTGTCAGGAATTCAAAGCGTATTCCGAGCAGCCCGTGCGCCACTGGCACGATCTGGTCCGGGTGGCTGATGTGGTCAGGCCCATGATGGGTATTTCCCCGTCCGCGTGGGACGAGGCGAAACGCTATATGGGTCCCGAAGAAGCGTCTGTTGTGATCGTTGCAATGCTTGAACGGTTTGCGGATATCCGATCACCTGGAGGCTACTTGAGAACCCTATCTTCAAAGGCAGCAATTGGGGAGTTCTCCTGCGGTCCGATGATCATGGCCTTGATGCGGCGGGATGCTGCATGATGAGTTCACAGCTGTGAACTCGGCTGACAAGTAGGATAGCTCGGGATAGTTCACAGCTGTGAACTTCTTTCCAACACGGTCAGAGGCTGCGCTCGCGGACTTGGCCAGAAACAGGGTGCTTCGGTTGCCAGTCACACGGGCATGTCACCGTCTCCAAAGAGGTTTGGAAAGAGCCGCTCTCTATAATCCAACGGAAACGCCAACCGTACTGGCGTCTTCGGCGAGGCGGACGTCATGTATCCGGCGGCGGTCAGTTTACTCAGCGTGTTGCGAGCAGTACGCTCGGACGTCTTGAGCACAATCTGCGCATCGCCTCGTTCCAGTGCCCCATGACGAAGAACCGCCGAGATTAGTTCCGGCCCTCGCTTGTCATCGATGGTATCTGCAACAAGACGACGATACCGTTGGTCTAGTCCGCCGAGATCGAACAATCTTGCTGAGAAGGTGATCTGGTCGAGCGTCACCTTTAGGAACCATTCACTAAACGTCTTCAGTGCCGCTTCTGACAGGTTCCCCCGTCCGTCGCGGTCTCCGCGGCGTGGACTGTCGGCCAGATCCATCATCCGTTTGTACTCGCCCCGATCGGTTAGCCCGCGGGCCAGCCCACGTGATACGGACCAGAGCCCTTGGCCACCAATCCCCGCTGTGAGGGCCATGGCATGAGACATCAGTCTGCTGACACGACCGTTCCCATCCGGGAAAGGGTGGATGTAGTTGAGCCGGTGATGTGCAGAGGCGATCGCGATGATCCGTCCGCTCGAAGACCGCGCCGCAATCTGAAATCGTTTGTCGAAATGGTCCATGAATGCCGCGACGCGCGACGATGAAGGAGGTAGGTGGCGCCCGACCGCAACTTCCCGATCATCATCCTGGCGCATGCGTCCCGGAACGATGGGCTCTTGTGTGCCGTCGGGATGTTCGATGACCCGAAACTCATCCGGCATCTCTTCGTAGAAGCTCTTATGGACCCAAGTCAGGAATTCGACGGATGTGGGGCGGGGCAGGGTGCCCTTGCGATGCATCTCGTCGATGGCCCGTTGAACGATGACGTGCGCTCGGGCCTCAAGGGCGAGGGGACGGGTTTCTTCCTCAAGCTCGGCGCCCGCCAGCGCCCTTTCGATGTCGCGGGGGCGCGTGTTGTGTCCTTCGATCAGGTTGGAGTAGTAGCAGTTCATCACGCGGACGAGATCGGCAAGCTCGGCTGCGCTGTCAGGATGCAACCCTTGTCCCAGCCCGGTGGCTTCCCTCTGGATGTCGACCGAAAGGTCTGCCAGTTCTGTGGGAATATGCTCCTCGAAGAAGCAGGGTTCGATCCTGGCGGGTGTTTCCAGCATTTTTGCCGATCTTCCATGTTTGCAAAGTAATTGAAAAATAAACACATTTCGTACTTTCAAGCAAGGTTTTGCCGATATGCGTTGCCGATCTTGCCTGCCGATCTGGAATTGCTGCATGAAATCAATGGCTTCGGCAGAAGGGCCGGGCTTTTCGGTTTTGTTGTGTGCCCAAAGGGGCCGGAAAAAGAGAAAGTGTCCTTCGGGTTTTGTGACTGACGGATGAGGGCCTTTGGGGTCCCTCAGATGGGTCCGGGCCGGATTCCGGTCTGCTGTTATTGATGAAGGGCATTCCGATGCAAACAGGTGTCTTGTGCGTGTTACGCGCGACCGCCGCCTCGTGGTGGCGGCACAAGGAACTACGCCGAACCGGCCAGACGGGCCAGGCACTGCAGCTCGAGCGTGAGACCGTCCTGCGTGATCTCGGCTATCTGAAGCAGGCGGCGCCATTGCCAAACGCGCACGTGATCTGCGGGGAGGGTGGGACATTCCTCCATCTCGGTTGGACCACCGTTTCGACCTTCGCGCCGATCGAGCGCTTTCCCTTGGCCACTCTTGCGGTCGCACGAGGGGCGCCCTTCATCGATATCCGACCCGTCACCGATGTCATTGCCTTCGCGAGACTGCCGCGGGTGGCGCGGGACGGATCGGTCGACCCTGATCCTTGCGGTTCTGGCAGATCCGTCTCGCTGACCGCCTACATCGACATGGTCGAAGCCCTCGGTGCCAGGATCGCCAACGATCCGAGGCCCCTTCAGACAATCTGATCACCATTCCCTCTCACCAAGTCTCGAAAGGACGCCAGCCATGGCCCGATCCCGCACACCCAAACTCGATGCCTCCGAGGTCATCACAAACGAAATCATCCGCATCATCGAGCGCGGCGTCCTGCCTTGGCGCAAGCCTTGGACAGCAGGTGGCAGCTCTCGTCCCCTGCGCGTGGGCGGAGAACCGTACCAGGGGGTGAACAACTTACTGCTGACGATGCGGACCGTGATGGCGGGCCACAGCTCGCCTTTTTGGATGACGTTGCCGCAGGCCAATGTGTTGGATGCAAAGGTTCGCAAGGGCGAGAAGTCCTCTGTCGTCGTTTACTACGGTCAAAGCCGGAGAGACGCCGGCGATGAGCATGATCACAGCGACGGGGATGATCACTCCGAGGAAGCCCGTATCTTCCGCTTCCAGAAATCCTACCGTGTGTTCAATGCCTGCCAGATCGAGGGCTTGCCCGACAGCTTCTACCCTGACCCGGAGCCCGTGCCCGAGCATCCGCCGTCCGAGCCCATCCCGCACATGCAGGCGTTTTTCGATGCCATCGACATCACAACCGTCTTCACGGGCACGGAGGCCTATTATTTGCCCCCCGTGGACAAGGTTTACATGCCATCCATCACGCGGTTCCAGGACCCGCGCAATTTCTACGGGGTCTGGGCCCATGAGCTGGCCCATGCCACGAAGGCCCGGCATCGACTGAACCGTGATTTCGGGTGTGAACCGGCATGCAAGATTGACCCCTGTATTGGGGTAATCGGCGTCCAAAAGTGACCCCCCTGATATTTCTGTTCAGAAGCTTCCTCAAAGGATTGAGGGAGCGATTTGGGGATGTTGGTTGTGGAGACGATTGCGAAGATCAGGCGGGCGCATTTCATCCAGGGGAAGTCGATCAAGCAGATCTGCCGGGAGCTGCGGGTATCACGGAACACGGTGCGGAAGGTGGTGCGGTCCGGGGCAACCGAGTTCAGCTATGACCGGTCCACGCAGCCCCGCCCCAAGATCGACCCGTGGCGGTCCGATCTGGATGAGATGCTGGCTGAGAATGACCGGCAACCCAAACGCCAGCGGCTGACACTGGTTCGGATTTACGAAGAGCTGCGCAACCGGGGTTATGACGGCAGCTATGATGCGGTGCGGCGCTATGCGGCGAGTTGGTCGAAGGCGACCCGGGAAGCTTCCGCCGCTGCCTACGTGCCGCTGAGCTTCGACCCGGGCGAAGCCTATCAGTTCGACTGGAGCCATGAGGTTGTCCTGATTGACGGCGTGACCACGACGGTGAAGGTTGCGCATGTGCGCCTGAGCCACAGCCGGATGCCGTTTGTGCGGGCCTATCCCAGAGAGACACAGGAGATGGTGTTCGACGCCCACGACAAGGCGTTTGCCTTCTTCGGTGGGGCCTGTGCGCGGGGCATCTACGACAATATGAAGACCGCCGTTGACGCGATCTTCATTGGCAAGGATCGGGCCTATAACCGGCGGTTCCAGCAGATGTGCGGCCATTACCTGGTCGACCCGGTGGCCTGTACCCCGGCCTCGGGCTGGGAGAAAGGCCAAGTCGAGAACCAGGTCGGCGTGATCCGCCGGCGCTTCTTCGTGCCGCGTCCGAAGTTCAAATCCTATGCCGAGTTGAACGCCTGGCTGGAGGATCGCTGCCTGGCCTATGCCAAGGCGAACAAACATCCAGAGTTGCGCGACAAGACGATCTGGGAGGTGTTCGAGGACGAGCGCCCGAGCCTTGTGCCTTACGTCGGCCCTTTCGATGGATTCCATGCAGTTCCCGCATCGGTGTCCAAGACCTGCCTCGTGCGGTTCGACAAGAACCGCTACTCGGACGATGCCCGGGCGGTCGGGCGGCCGGTGGAGATCAGGGCCTATGCCGCCCGGCTGGAATGCTGGCAGGATGGGCAAATCGTTGGCCAGCATGAGCGGGCCTTCGGGCGGGACAAAACCATCTTCGATCCCCTGCATTACATCCCCGTTCTGGCCCGCAAACCCGGCGCCCTTCGCAACGGGGCGCCCTTCAGGGAATGGGAGCTGCCGGTGCCAATCCGCCGCGTGTGGCGCAAGCTGGAACGCCAGCCGGGCGGTGACCGGCAGATGGTCGACATCCTGAGCGCCGTGCTGACCGACGGGATTGATGCGGTCGAGGCGGCCTGCGCCGAAGCCCTGTCGCACAATGTCCATTCCGCAGGCGTCGTGCTGAACATCCTGGCCCGGCACCGCGAGCCGCCACCACCCCTGACAATCACCACCCCGGATGCGCTGAAGCTGGCCTGCGAGCCCATTGCCGACTGCAACCGATATGACAGCCTGAGGAGAACACAGAATGGAAAGATCCGAGGTAATCGACGCGATGGGAAAGCTGAGGCTCTACGGAATGAGGGCCGCCTATGACGAGGTCCTGACCACCGCCGTCAAACGCCAGCACGAGCCGCAACAGATCATTGGTGACCTGCTGACCGCCGAGATCAGGGAGAAGCAGGCCCGGTCAGTCAAATACCAAATGACCATCGCCAAGTTGCCGCTCGCCAAGGAACTGGAGGAGTTCGACTTCGAGGCCGCCGAGGTTAACGAGACCCTGATCCGCGACCTGGCCAACGGCGACTTCCTCGACCATCAGCGCAACCTCGTCCTGATCGGCGGCACAGGCACCGGCAAAACCCATCTTGCCGTCAGCATCGCCCGGACCTGTATCCGGGCAGGGCGCCGGGGCCGGTTCTTCAACGTGGTCGACCTGGTGAACAAGCTCGATGCCGAAGCCCGCGCCGAGCGCCAGGGCCGGACCGCCGACCTGATCTCCCGCCTCGACTTCCTGATCCTGGACGAGCTCGGCTATCTGCCCTTCGCCCAGACCGGCGGCCAATTGCTGTTCCACCTGATCAGCAAACTCTACGAACGCACATCCATCATCGTCACCACCAACCTGGCCTTCGGCGAATGGCCCAGCGTCTTCGGCGATGCCAAGATGACCACCGCACTGCTCGACCGGCTCACCCACCATTGCGAAATCGTCGAAACCGGTAACGAAAGCTGGCGCTTCAAGAACCGCGCATAGCGCCAACCCGAAACCCCGCAGGCCCGCCGCCGCTGCGCTATGTGAGGGCTACGCAGCGCCGGGCCTGCTCACCACCAAGGGGGTCAATATTGGATGCCGATAGGGGGTCAAACTTCAATGCCGATTGACAATCGGGCGCTCGCCCGACGTGGCGTTGATTCTGCTGCTGCTGAAGATTGTGACGGACACCTTCCGCACTTCCTCTGCTTCGGGAAGCTGTCTCGAAGCCTCAGTGCGTCACATCTACATGCCGGCGCAGGCGAGCGATCTGAAGGACAGCGTGGTGGCAAAGCTGGTCGACGAGCGTCATGCGCCGGAACGATCTCGTGGCGCTGGACGATGAGGACCATGCCGAAGGGCAGGGGGCGGATGCCGAAGCGGCTGACAGCGTCAGTGAAGCTGACCTTCCTGCATTTCTGACGGATGACCTGCCTGCTGAAGGCGCGTCGATGCTGGCCTCGGAATAACGTGATCCAGCGGGGGGCGGAGATTCCGCCCCCAATCACCCTATAGTGTAATAATATCAATGGGATGAGTGCGATTACTCGCATTCAGAATGAAGAATCATGTCTACAACAACCATCATCGACACCGCACCCCTCGGGGCGCTGCGACGTGAGACTTCAAGGCCAATGCTCCCGATCTTTCACATGGGCATTTGGAGCATCCGTTGGCAATCTGACGGATGCCTGAAATCCAGAAGATTCACCGGGACGTGGTGACTGGAGCAAGAGAGAGGTTTCGATCCGTTCTGCGATGGCTGAGACGATAGCGAGGCCAAGCCCGCTACCATCAGTTTTTGCATCTGCCCTCTCGAAGCGCCCTGTCAGGCGTTCGAGTGTCTCGGTTGCTACCGCGGGGCCCTCGTTTGCCACGATCAACTGCCCGTCGCTCGTGAGTGTAACATCGACTGGGGCATTCTGCGCCCCGTGGCGTAGGGCGTTTTCCACCAGATTCCGGCACAGAATTCCCAATGCGTCGGGGTCGATATCAGACAAGACAGGCGTGTCCGGCAAGTTCAACATAAGGCGCCCGTTCTCTGTGCTGCGCGCAATATCTTCCACCACGACCCGAGTGATGGTTCTGACATCAGCGCTCTGGTCCATCCGAAGTCTACCGCCTTCCGCCAGCGCAAGCTGCAGGAGACGCTCGGACATCCGAGTGAGACGCTTGAGCGTCGCCTCGATCTCGGCGGCGCGCGCGTCGATGGTCGGATCTTTGGTCTCTGACCGCAGTCGCTGCGCCTGGGCGATAGCGCCCGCCAATGGTGTCCTTAGTTCATGAGCCGCATTGGCTGCAAAACTTCGCTCAGCCTCGAACGCGTCGCGCAACCGAGCCAAAAGGCTGTTCAAGGTTGCAGCCAGCGGTCCGATTTCTGTCGGCAGGTCGGCCGCGGGTACTTCTGACAGGTCGCGCACGCCGCGCGCTTCAAGCCGCGTACGGAACCGATGGAGAGGGGCGAGGCTAAAGCGCACAGCGAGAATAATCGACGCGAGCGCCAACGGCAGCACAACCAGCAGCGGCAGGCCGAGGCTCATCTGGATTCCCCGAGCAACCGAAGCGCGATGCGCCAACGGTTCGGCCACGGTGATGCTGATCGTCCCCTGGAGCGCCGCGTCGCTGTAGAGGCGATGTGTGGCGTTCTGCCCAAATCCCGGACCGTCGTATGGAGGAAACACGGCAGGGTCCGCCGCATGGGATTGCAGCAAAATGCGTCCCTCGGCATCGCGTACGATGTAGGTGAAGAACTCGTCATGCTCCCGGATCGGCGCGAGGCGCTGCGTCACACCCTGATCTTCCCGCCCGACGATGTCGGTTACTGCCAGCGGCAGGATCCGCTCCGCTGTCTCACGGAGCGCGCTGTCGAAGACCTCGTCCATTTCGGCCCGGACGATCACGGCCGTCACCGTCGCAGCCAGCAGCCACAGCACCGTCAGCACCAGCCCCACGGATAGGCCGAGCCGCGCCTGAAGGCTTGCGGGCCACCTCATGGCCTGCCCAGGCGGTAGCCCATGCCGCGCTCGGTTTCGATGATTGCGCTCCCCAGTTTCTTCCGCAGGCGGCTGACATGGACCTCGATGGTGTTGCTCTCGACCTCGGCGTCGAAGGCGTAGAGCTTCTCCTCCAACTGCGCCTTGGACAGGAGCTGCCCGGGGCGCGCGAGGAAGGCTTCGAAGAGCGCCCATTCCCGCGCCGTCAGCGGCACATGTCTGCCATCCCGATGGACGCTGCGCGCAGCAAGGTCGATGTCGAGCGGTCCGTGGGTCAGGATCGGGTTGGGGTTGCCGCTGTAGCGCCGCGCGACCGATCCGATCCGCGCCGACAGTTCCGACAGGTCGAAAGGCTTCGCAAGGTAGTCGTCTGCGCCCGCGTTGAGGCCTTCGATGCGGTCCGACACTTGGTCGAGTGCGGTAAGAATGATGACCGGCGTCACGTCGCCCCGCGTGCGCAAAACCTTGAGGAACCCGATGCCACGCCCGTCCGGCAGCATCAGGTCGAGCAGGATTAAGTCGTAGGACGTAGCAGCCATGGCATCGCTTGCCGCATCCAACCGCGTAACCCAATCCACTGACTGGCCATCGGCTGCGATCTGGTCGCGCACGGCAGCGCCGAGGGTCGTGTCGTCTTCGATCAGCAATATGCGCATGGTCGTACCCGTTCTTGTCTGATGTCCCTGCATGATCCGTCTGGCTGACACGAAGCTGAAGCCTGTGGGTCGCGCCCGTTCAGGCTGTCGTCAGTTTCGCAGCGCATGAAGTGCATCAAGAGGCGAGCCACTAGGAGTGTGCCCCATGAAGAAGACATTGACAATTATCGGCTTTCTCGCGGTCTTCCCGGCCGGCGCGGCGCTGGCTGACGACGACTGCTTCGTTCCGATGGCTGATTGGCAGCCGCGCGACGCGGTTGCCCGTCTTGCCGAGGAAAATGG
>Ga0208016_100215_pt1 | contig 22737 bp, 22 predicted proteins | sample 28_taG_FD_184102 | JGI IMG/M metagenome (GOLD analysis project Ga0208016, IMG submission 184102) | Marine viral communities from Cariaco Basin, Caribbean Sea - 28_WHOI_OMZ (SPAdes) (version 2) | ecosystem: Environmental > Aquatic > Marine > Oceanic | place: Caribbean Sea: Cariaco Basin...
CAAACCGATCTGGCTTACTTAACTCAGTATTTGGCACTTTTTGGTGTTACTGGCTACTACCGTCATGACACAGACCGTCATACCTTAGTTTTATTACCGCATGATGCCGAAGCCTTGCGCCCAGACGCCAGTGATATTCACAGTACCTTAAGCCAAAACCCGGCCAGTCTTGCTGATAGACAAGATCGTGTCACTACCATACGCCCACAAATAGTCCAGCACATCCAAAACAGCGAGTTTTACCGCTACGACAACCGCCTCGTTGGACTATATAGTGGACATAGTAGTACAGAACAAACGATAGAATCCGCCAGTCCGAGCACACATAAACGCTTCATCCACAGCCATAGCTATCTAAACGACGACGGACTGGACAAACTTGCGACTCGCTATCAGAAAAGCAAAGTGCAATTGGCTAATATAGGTAGTCTTACAGGCAATATCCGTCACTTGAGTCTACCCAGCATCCACGACATTGAAGGCAATCCTTATGTCACCGAACCAATAAGCCTAGTCTCCATTCACCACAGTATCAACAACCACATACCAGCGGACTGGCTTGGACATGCGCCCTTTGACCCGATAACCTTGCAGCCCAATACAAACCAAGCACATGATAATGACAACATCCACCATATCAGCGCTTGCTATCTGCCATTTCCGCATCACTACCACATTCCCTACGAAGAGGAGCTTAGCCGACTAGGACAACCGCATCCGAGTCTGACAGGTCTGATGAGCGCTAGCATCATAGACACCCATAGCAGTAGTGCGGTAGATAATGACCGCAATCACCGCGCTCATATCCGTTACCACTGGCAAAGTGAAGATAGTAGCGACGACAGCGCGCACTGGATATCCATCGCCAGCCACCTCGTCGGCGATCACATGGGACACACCCAGCCTTTGCGTCACGGACAGCACGTCCTCATTGACTTTATTGGTGGTGACATCACCCATCCCATCATCATTGGCAGCACTCATAATGGACAGGGTAACGACGACGCCCAGCACAACCGCATCGCCAGTGATACAGACTTCATCGACGCCACCAGCCCCGCTTGGTTTATCAACCAAAGCCATGCGTATCCCATCGACGGCATCAAAACCCAAAGCATTGATAGCAGTCGCACTGGAGAAGCGACTAAAGACCACGCTATCAACGGCTACAACCAGCTCATGTTTGACGCTCATCCTGACAGTCCACAAATCAACCTGTATAGCAGCAGCTACCAGTCGAGTCTCACCCTCGGTCACCTATACCAACATAGCGACCATACTCGTGGTCAAGCACGTGGACAGGGCATCAGTATAGAGACCCAAGCCGCCGCCAATGTGCAAGGGAGTACAGGTATTCATATCAGCAGTCAAACATCAGGCAGTCAATCAAAGCAGCATATGAGCCATGACAGTCATAGCAAACTGCAAACCGCTGATCAGCATCAACAAGCTTACGCGCAGCTAGCTGACACCCATCAGCCAGTTGGACTAGAAGGCAATGCGAGTAACAAGCAAAGCGGCAATAAAGCAGACAGTCAAACCCCCTTTGCCGAATTTAGCCAAGACACCAACGACAACAGATTAAATGAATCTGGACAATGGCAACAACCGCACGTACTAATCGACTCCCAGCGTCATCTAGCCCTATTAAGTGGACAACACAGTCAGCATACCAGCACGAAGAGCACGCACAGTCATGCGACAGGTAGTACTCACCATCATAGCCAAACGCAGATGAACCAATTAGTCGCAGGCGACATCCACTATTACTCAAACAAAGCACAGATCCATACCGCCGCCCATGGTGATGTGACCATACAAGCGCATCAAAGTGAGATGCGCCTCGATAGCGAGCAAGTACTACGCATTCATAGCCGAGATAATATTGAGATCATCGCCCCTGATACGTTGACCATAAAAGCGGCAGGCAGTGGTATTGAGCTATCAGGGGGCAATGTGACCTTTATTACGCCTGCTCAGGTGGGATATAAGGCGAGTAAGGTGGTTTGGGGTAGTGGGGGTGAGCTTTCGTTAAGTAAGGTTAATCTAATGCAGGCAAAAATATCTGATAGTCTTTTATATACTACACAGTTCACATTATTAGACTCAGATAAAAAACCTCAACCAAATATAAAGTATGTAGCATTTTTAGAAGACGGGGAAGTTGTATCAGGTATTACTAATGCTAGTGGAGAAACTCAACAATTTCAAACCGAAAACCCAGAAGAAATAGCAGTGCATTTTATTACTGAGTTATTAAGTGGGGTTGAAGTTATAAGATCGGAGGATTAAACGTGGGTGAACAAACTGTAAGCGGTACTTTTAAGCTTGAATATAAGAACTCGAATGGTAGACATGACTTTATTGACGCACATTATAGAATAGTAGATAAAAGAGGAAGAGTATTAAGAACCGGTAAAACTAATGAAGATGGAAAGACTGAATCAGCCACTATAAAGAAAGGCGAACCAATCTATATAGAGTTAAGAGATTTATCTACAAACACATGGGAGTCTGCAAGTCCTCGAAAAAAAATGGGTTACACACCAACTAAATCAGGACAAAGCGCTACTGTTTTAGTTTCTAACTGCTATTTTCAAGCTAAGCTAATGGCTAACAAATGGGTCAATTTTAAAAAGCCTTGGCGTTATGAGGTAATATTCCAAGGTGATAATAAGAAGAAGATTACACTGAAGGGAATTTTAAATAAAGAGGGTAAAACTGAAATTTACGACTCACAAAAGATGCCAATGGCTAAAGAACATGAGAATACAGCCATAGCAAGATTTAAAGATCTTGTAGAAAGCAGCCAACCTAATGTAAAAATAGTATTTATTGAGCCTACTACAGGAGAAAGATTTGTTGACTCAAAACGCGTTATTCCTATAGGGTCCGACAAAAGGTATCGTGAATTTCAAATACAACTGACTCCAAGCACTACTAAAGTTTATAGTAAAAAAAGCTCAGTTCAACTGCAAGAACAAAAGCAGCGTAGAACAATTATACTTGATATTGATATGACAGCGGGAGCAACCTATAACATAGCTCGTGAAGATAATGAAAAGTTCTTTGACAACAAGTTGGCAGAAACGAAAAAATCAACTTTTAAAGATGGTACACCACACACCGTTTATATTCCCAAAAAATACAACGGTAAACTACTACTTAGAAAAGGTAGTAAAACTATTGCGACCTTCCCACTTGAAGCCATGGATCCTAATGAAAATAATGCACCGATCGTTTTTTGCTTAAGTAATAAATCAACCCCTATACCAAAACGAAAAAAATCACTAAATAATATTGATGAGCTAGAACCAATGATGTGGCATTTTCAGACCAAAGAATCGTTAACGGAGGGTAGCTATACTTTCGATAAAAATAGTAAAGGCTCTACAAGTGATTTAATAAAAATTGCTAACACTATCTTTAGTTCCATAGCATTTGATGGTGTTTTACTTCCTACAGTAGGGGAGGTGCAAAACGCGCTAAGAGTTAATAATCGAAGCTTTATCTATGATGCATTAAGAAAACTAAAAATCGGTAAAGATAAGCAAGATATATTAAGGTTTTACATTAAGAAATCTAAAACTGGAGCTAACATGATTGTATTCAAAGGATATTCTGGATTGAGAAGCTTCTTAACAGGGACTCGATACGGGATTGATAATATGAAGGTTGGCATGATTGCCTCGGCATCTAGCGTATACGCAGCTGCAACATCAGTAGGACTAGGAGCAGCCACTAAAACGACGGCAATTACAGCGGGTAAAAGTTTACGTGGTCTGGGCTTTGGTATAGTGGCTGCTTTTGAAATAGCAGAATGGCTCACTTCAGACGATCCGTTTAACAACTGGTCAGACTTATGGATGGGGCTTGGTAGTAGTGCGATTAAGGCAGTCATTGCTACCGCAGTAGGGTTGGCTGTTGGAGGTATGGCAATCGCTGCTACGGCAGCAGCTCCAGCTATTGTTATTATTGGGATTGGTGCTTTGGCAGTGATAGGTGTTTCATTTGGTCTTGAAGTGCTAGATTCAAAGTTTCAAATAACTAATAGAGCCAAAGATTATATAAATGAACTTGGCTACTAAACTTGGAGTGATTTTTTGAAAAATATACCTTGTCAACTGCCTGATCCAGTAGAGTTTCCAGAAAAGCTTTACACGCACTTTGGAGGTAAATTTGGCATCCCTATAATTACAGTAATGGCATCCTGGTTTTTAGCATTGGCTCATTATTTAACTGGTATTAGTCAGTTGTGGACACTTGCGATATTAGGATTTTTTTTCATATATGCAGTTATTCCTACTAAATGGTATATGCAAAATGTCTATCGTTTTTTTATTAGCTCTTTTATCGGTGTTTTATCTACTTCATTAGCATTTTACTATATTGGCTGGGTGTTTTTTATAAGTATAGATATTGATATACCAATACTCATGTTAGTGCTGAGTACAGTAATTATATATATTTTTATATTCAGTATAGAGCTGTATCAGTTCAGAAATAAAACTAGTGTATACCAACGGCTGATAGAAAAATCAATTATAGAAGTTGATGAGGAAAAACCTGTTTTTTCGTTTGATATTTGGATTACGAATCTAAAAAAATCATCTGTGAACTTGGGTAGCGGTATATCTATGTATATACTTCTTATTTTGACAGTTCCTGTACTTATAATAGGTTTTTTCGGTGGCAACCCTCTAATATCTGCCAGAATTGTTTTGGACAGCGATCAAGATGTCTTGGCTTACATTGTCATGTGTCTTGTTTCTATTGCTTTAGGCATTTTTTTAATAACGTTTGCAGTGAAAGAGTTGCTTAAAGTAATTGCGCTATTTCAATTAGATAATTAAACCTCTTGCAAAAGTACCAATTCATTAACTCGAACTGACGAAGTCACAAGGGCGAGTAATGACTTATACAAGAGGTCTATTGAGTTAGTAAAAATAAGCCCATCAATAACGCTAAAACTCACTCAACACTAATATTAGCTATTATTATCAATAAGATTGTGAGCAGTGCCTCCTCAGTCCAAACGCCACTAATCCTTTGCAGTCACATGGCACAGCTCAAATAGCCTTGGATATATTCGATAAAGCAACTGCTGGTAATCAACCACGTATGCTGGCGAAGAGTCAGCGCGTACAACTCAAACTATTGAGCAAGATATTGATAAACAAGCCGCCAGTCTAAACAGAGCGTTAGATCCTATGAATGGCGAGTATCAAAAGCTTGAGCGCCAATCAGCAGGCAAAGCGGCACTAGTATCAGTAGGTATTGGTCTGTTTCAGTTGCGTAGTATTTGGATGGGCAAGAGCAGTCTTGGTAGTATGGCAGCTCGAGGCGATCGGGCGGGTCTTGAGTTTATGACCGCTTATGCCAGTACCACGCTTGCGCTCACGACTGCCAGCCTTGATGTCGCTAATGCGGGACTACAGATGAAAGCGGCGCGTAGTGCTTGGGTGGCAAGGCTCAGTGTCAGCGTGGGTGTACTTGGCGCTGTGGGGGCTGGGTTTGAGGTGTATAGTTTGTCTATCTCATTAGAGAGACAGATAGAAAGCAAAAGTCAGGTTAGTGCTATAGGGACTGGTGTAGCGATGGTTTCTGCTGGTGTAGCAGGTGTTTCAGGTGCAGCCATCGCTTTAGGTTTTACGATGCCATGGCTCGTAGGTATTATGGCAGTCGCTTGGGGCGTCAGTCTTATCGCTCAGTGGGTCGCCTTTCGCTATGACAAAGGTCACATTCTACCGATTCACTATTGGCTAGATGCTGGGGTCTTTGGCAATAAGGCTATGCTAAATGACGAGTATCCCAATAATCCGTTTAAGATACAGGCAATGGGTAGTCTTGAGCAAGATATGCACGCTTACTCCTTAGCTTTAACTGAGATACAAGTTAACCCTAAATTTGCAACAAGTACTGCTGACTTTAGACAAACATTATCGGGACAAATAGAAGTCACTTTAAGTCAGTGGAACGATGATAGCGAGCTTGTCGTAGAGTTTATCGGTATTGGCAATCAAGAGCTGGGACTTGATAGAAAGTCCTTTAGCATAGAGACGCTTAAGCGACAAAACCAAGCCATGATCACCGAAGCAGGACTACAAGTAACTTTAGACATCCCTAAAACCAGTCACTTTCAAGCGCAGTATTTAGGCTCGTATAGGGAAGGGACGCGAGATCCCAATAAGGAACGCGCTATGCAAAAAGCTAGAGAGAAAGCACAAGCAAATCCTAACCGTCAGATTGAACAGCTAAGAGTGGTGGTATTGTACTCATTAAACCCAAGTATCAACCCCCATTATCAACTGCGTACGACGGTAACCAGCTAATAGAGATAGATTAATGATTGAAGACAAGCACAGTCAATTTGCCAAACACATTAATGAGCTGCAAGAAGTTCTTGAAAGCCCTTATAGCAGCAAGATAGATAAAACGTTATTAAAAGATAGCGAGGATATCGAGCACCTAAATAAAGAGATTGCTAATGTTAATCCTGACTATTTAACCTTTTTTCCTAGCTATTTTTGGTATTATTATTTTGGAATAGGATGGGTTTACTTTTCTGCATTCTGGCTAGGTAATTATTTTCTACAAGATATTGGAGAAGTTGTATTCGTAAATGGCAAATTTGGTTTATTTGATATTGTACTTACTTTTTTCTGGATACTTGTTTTTGGTGCTCCTCTTTTATTCCTCATTTATCAACTCATAAGAAAACATCCATACCGTATACAATACTACTTCTTAAGAAAAGAGCAAAAAGTCGCTTATTATTATCGCCCGTCACTACAATTTTTTAAACCTTTTGAGTTAAAGATAGTAGATTATAAAGACCTCATTCCTGAAATACACACCATCAAAAATAATACTGCTTATGCGCCGCTAAACTTATATATTGCAGACCCCAAGACAGGGAATATTACGCATCATATCAAACCACATGATGTCAGTGTTGACCCGCGTGTACAATGGGCATTTATCCGCACCTATATGGAAAGTCCTGCGACTGAGTTGCCAATAGACTCTCAGTTCTGCGAAGCTTATCCCGCTGACACAAGCAAGTCACTATTTGCCTGTGCTGATATTATCTATCGCAAAAGCGGCATACTGCCTAGTGATCATTCTGGCGGTGGTCAAATCATGGTCTTTATAATAGGCTCAATAATCGCTTTGGGTAATTTATTTCAGGCCAATCATTACCAATGCACCAAGCGAGCTATATTACATCCCGACGTACAAAAGCTTTTAACTTGGGACGGTCAAGATAATCCATATCCGATACAGCCTATAACTGATGAAGCCAAACTAGCCTTTGAAGGTAGAAATTGGGAGGTCAATGTCAGATGGGTATGTATCATACTCATCAACGTTGGCTTATTTGTATGGGCAGTGGTGGCTTATAATAGCTAGCATATATAGTAAACCCTACCAAGAATTGTTACGATAATTCTAAATTCCAGCTCGCTAATTACCATGACATACCCCATTACCCTTCGTAAAAAGGTTGTAGTGGTATAATAAAATAGGACAGTAGATAAGAGGTTATACTATCACCAAGACTGGAGAGAAGATATGACCACCAAACGCGGACGCTACAGCCAAGAATTTAAGCTAGAAGCCATTAAACTGGTTGAAGATCAAGGCAGGAAGATACCAGAAGTAGCCAACTCATTAGGTATCGGCAAAACCACCTTAGAGAATTGGGTATATAAATACCGTAAAGAACAGCAAGGTGTCATGCCATCAGAAGGCAAAGCCCTAACGCCTGAATTACGGCGTATACAAGAGCTTGAAAAACAGGTCAAGCAGCTTAAGATGGAGCGAGATATATTAAAAAAGGCATCTGCTCTGCTAGCCCAAGACAATCTCAGCGTCTATCGCTAATAACCAAGCTTGCAGAGCATCATAAGCATATTAGCAAACACAAGCTATGTGAACTGTTTGGGGTTGTTAGAAGCAGCTATTACAACAGTACTAAATCTAGGTCTATAAACATTGAACTTATAAGGCTCAAAGCCTTAATCAGAGAAGTATTTGAGCAGTCAAATGGCTCGGCTGGCGCAAGGACGGTATCTGCTATCGTCACGCATCAACATGACATTAAACTCACACGCTACAGAGCAGGTAAGCTGATGGCACAAATGGGGTTGATTAGTCGACAGATAAAATCACATAAGTACAGGCGTTGTGAAAAATTCCATAAAGTTTATGGAAACATACTAGACCGTCAGTTTGCGCCCACTGCACCAAACCAAGTGTGGACAGGTGATGTTACTTATATTCGTATCAAAGGCGGCTGGTGTTATTTAGCCATCGTTATGGATTTATATGCTCGACGTATTGTTGGTTTTGCCTTGTCAGATAGCCCGAATACCCAGCTGACCACATCTGCACTAAAAATGGCATATCACATAAGACTTGAGCCTAAAGGCGTGCTGTTTCATTCAGATCAAGGCAGTCATTATACCAGTGAAGAGTATGCTAAATGCGTAGCCAAGTGCAATGGTATGTCGCATAGTATGAGCCGACGAGGCAACTGTTGGGACAATGCACCTACAGAGAGGTTCTTTAGAAGCTTTAAGACAGAGTGGATGCCAAAAAACGGCTATGACAATATTGATGAGGCTCGGCAGGCAGTAAATGATTATATTTGGGGCTATTATCAAAGTGTAAGACCACACAGCTTTAATGAGTATTTAACACCGAGCGAGAAAGAGAGGCTTTATTTCAACAAAAACCTCTTAAGTACTGTCTAAAAATATTTGACCACTACAGCTGGTAAGTTTTATTATTTATTGGTAAGGGATTATCTTATTTTTCTTAAAACCTTAAAGGTAGTAAAAAAACCTAAAACCTTTATAATAAAAGGTTTTAGGTAATTATTTTTCAATAGCATCCTTTTCAGAGTTCAGTTCTTGATTTAGCTCATCGCAAACTTGAAGATTAAGTTCAACAAATTCCTCCCACTCATAAATATCGATTAAATTAGCTTTATAATAATCTTCAATTCTACAGACTAAGGGTCTATCTTCGTAAATAGCACAGAGCAAGGTGCTTTCATTGAAATGGTGACAAATACCATCCCCTCTGTCTAAAAATTTAGTTTGCTCGCTTTTATGCACGTTTTTACAACATTGGCCACAAGCAGTACATGGAAACATCAAAGAGCCTTACTACTCACATTCTTATGAATGATATACAGACGTTCGAGTAACATACTATTGTTTTTATCAATATCGCTAAATTCATTTTGTAATAAATTTAACTTTTCAATAATACTACCATAGAAACCATCTATTACATTGTAAAATGATAATATGACATCTCTTGCAAAAGTTTGAGATATTTCACTTGAGATGTCTTCAATTTGTTGCTCCCACCTTTCATACGCTCGCTTCTGAGCTTCTTGCTGTTGCATCAGTTGCTTAGTTTCTGGATCTGTACCAAAGATTTCACGAGCTGACATAGCTATTGTCACTGCCACCCCTATATAAGGAATATACTTAGCTACCGTTTTTGCTGCAATTTTTTCAATCACTTCTTCGCTAATATTCTTCATCAGTTTTGGCATCGCAGCTTTAAGTGCCGTGAGACCAATTACAATGTGTTCTACCTTGACACTATCTTGAAGAGATTTAGACAGGTTCTCCATCTTATCAAGTTCAATTTTTACACTACTGGAATTCTGCTCAAAAACAAAGTCCTGAGAGTCTCCATCATCCAGAGTATCATCAATTACAGACTCATCAAAACCAGGTTTTACATTGAGCTCAGGTGTTTTAGCCTGTAAATCATCAATATCAGCTTGAATTGCTGCTCCTTGAATATCAATATCATCCTTTAACTCAGTAGACAAAATTTCACAGCTTTGTTCAAGTTCTTGCTGAATAGCAGACTTAATATTTGAATGATCGTTATAAAGCCACTTTTTTATTTTTTGGTATAACTCTTTTTCTTTACTTTCAACGTTATCACGGATTTGCTTTCTTAACTTAGCTCTATTATTGGTAATATCTCTTATTAACTCATCATAATTTTTTACGACATTACTATCTGTAGTTGACTCAAGATCACTTATAATATTTTCTAAATAATGTAATAAACTTTTCGCTAAACGCTCATTAACATCGAAGCTTGAAATTGATGCTAAAAAGTCATTTAGCTTTGATTCAAAATCAACATAACCTGTACTATTTAAGAACCCTACTGACCCACTTTTGCGAGCAGCAAGCGCCGCTTTAGCATTTAACTTTGAAATAGGAATTTCATTTAAAATGTTATCAAGCCCAAAGTTTACCGCTAACTCCTGAATTTTTTGATGCGTCTGATCTTTTAATATCAAGTAGTCTTGATCAGATAACGGATGCTTTTCATTAAACACTAAAAATACTTTTTTATTTTTAGCTAATAGCTCTAGCATCGCATTAAGCGTTTTTTGTTCTTCAACCACACCAATTGGATTTACGACAAAAATAACAACATCTGCTTTTAGCATCTCTTCCATTGTAATTTTTTCGTGCTCTGCAGGTGCATCTATACCTGGTGTATCAATGATTTTATAACTACCACACGTGTACTCTGCTATCGTAGCGGTTACAGGAACATCACCAACCTCAGCAACTTCCTCACCCGCCATAGCATTAATTAATGTACTTTTTCCCGCGTTATAAACGCCATATACCATAATTTTAAAATCTGGGTTAGCTATTTTATCTTCAAAGATAGTTCTTACTTTGGAAAAATCATTATCTTGATTACTCAATTGAGGACTATCTTCGACGATAGCTTTAAGCGCTTCATAATCATTAATGAGTTGTTGTAGTAAATATCTGTTTTTCATATACTATCTATCCCTCTAGTTTATTCAATTGTAATTCTATAGAGTGGGCTAACGCATTGAAATAATCAGACATTTCAATAGTCTCATTTTTCAATAAAATTACTAGAAATTGCAATTCATCCAAAAAGCTATCAAAGATATTAGTCTTATAACTGTTCATTTGATCTTCAATAGATTGTTTAGTTATCTCAATAAAATTCTGTTCTATTTCTGCAAGATTATCGCCAACATTGACATCAAACTCACCTTCTTCAACAGAAGCACTTCTGCCAGTTGCCCCACCAGCTAAACCACCTAATGCACTTCCTACCGCAGCTCCTGCTGGACCACCAACTAAGAAGCCAGCTCCCGCGCCTATTAATGACCCCAAGCCTGAATTCCGACCACGAGTACCTTTTATAACTCTTGTAACTCTTTTGCGTTTCTGCGTTTCAATCGCAAATTCAGGTAGCTGGTATAGTGCACTATTATCAATAACATACAATACATTATCATCAAAACCTTGTGAGAACTCTTGTAACAAGTTTCGAATAGATTCGGCAATTAAAGCGTTTTGCTTGTTCTTAACCCTATTTTTTAAGGTATCGAAATAAACATTCATTTTTGACCCATCATCTCGATGTGCATCAGGAACACCCCTAAAAGAGCTTCTAATAACCTCTGAGACTTCTTGTTTAATTTCTGCAGTTTCTATAAGTAATTTACGACCAATCTCAGAATCTAAACTTGAAAACTTAGTAGAGAAGTTATCAATAAAATCAGCATACTTTTCGATATCCTTTTTAAAATTATCTAAAAAGCTCAAGAATGCTTTGAGAGGGACCTGCTGTTTGAGCTTAACACCACTAGACTGACTCACTTCTTCTAAGATATCAAAAAGCTCACTCATACCACTGTCTTTAAAAGCTTCAGGCGAGTCTTGGTTTTCTTGAGCATATCGTGCTGAAAAAGCAATAATGTCTATGTTATTAACGTTATCTTTTAGACCATCAATCTTTAGAAGCTCACTTCTAATATATTCACGTTGCTCTTTTCTGCGTTGCTCATCTTTCATGACGACTTTATTTATCATAGTCTGGGTATCTTCGTCCCAACCAATCTCGGTATCATCACTACCTGTAATTAATAGTAAAAATCTCTTATCAGATTGATATAGTTCCGCAATCTCCGCCAAGTCAGTCGCTCGGCCTGGTGAGTCCGATTTCATAGTATATAAGATAAGATCAGAATGCTGTACATAGTCACGAGCGAGTTGATCATTTTCGCTATTTTTAGAATGTAGCCCTGGTGAGTCTATCCAAGTCAGTCCTGGTAACTTAAATCCTTGAATCGTACTTGTCGCTTCAGTGGCACCCACTCTAAACTCTTTATTACCCTCCGCTTCATTTAGCGCATCACCACCCTTGACATCTGTTCTTTTACCTGAGAAGTAGATAGGCTGAACATTGTCTGGTGTTTGGTTCTTTAATTCTGTATCTGGATCAGTATGACCCCAAGCAACATAATTACCTAATGAACTTTTTCCAGATTTTACTTTGCCATACACAAAGACCATAAGGGAGTCATTAAATCCTTCACGGAATCTTACGCCAGTATCTTGTTTATCAATTCTATTTCGCCAATCTTTATTGGTTGATTTTATGACATCTGAAAAAGCAAGCAACTGTTTTGATAATGGGTTATTTTCCGCAAGCTTATTTTTTGCCGTGGTTAACTGCTTATCTACGTTTGACTGAAATCGTTGACATTCATTTTTAAATCGCGTTTCATCTTCTTCTGCAGCCTTTAGAGAATCATCGAATTTTTTCTGTAAGCCCTTAAAACTATTAAGAAATTCTGCTCTTCGCTCAGTATTATTATTATTCATCATAATCACTCAGTTAGTTACCCTTAAGTACCTGTATTCAGCTATATAGCAAAGTGTCGTTTTAAAACAAACAACACCTTGCTATCGATCTCATGCCTTATGCTAATCTATAATGTAAAGCTACATAAAATCATAGTACCGACTTTGCTAGCCTAGTTTTTTGATCAAATTATCTATTTTTCTGATCTGTTTTTCTAAAGTGTCAATTGACTCAGAAACTTGAACCGTTTCTGTCTTAGGCTCTACATATCCGACATAGAGTTGTTCAAAAAAGATAACATTAGAATGAAAACTATCTAAAGTGCTTTTGTTCTGAATAATCTGTCGCGTTAGCACATCTTTATAGCTACCATCAGGATTCATCTCAAGTTCAGGTACAACTTCTATGACGACCATGCTTTCTTGTACATTATCGACTTTTGCCATAGTACGTAATAGGCTTGTCATTTTTTTACCATCAAGCTCTAGACGTTCATTATATGAAGCATCTAAAGCCTCCATTCTCTCTTCAAGTTGACGCTCTGCTCTCTCTCTCGCGGCTCTTCTGCGCTCTGCAGCTTCATTATCACTATAACTGCTTGATGAGCTATTACTGTCATCACTAAGTGCTGCTATCGTAGCGGTAGCGACAGCTACCACTGCTCCTCCAATTAACCATGGTAAGGCCATAATACTATTCTCCCATCTCTAATTTATAGTGTTCTTTAGATATACCGACCATAAAGCTTTTTAGCTTCTTCATTGTAGAATTAAAGCTTTTAGCATCTGCTTCAATATTACTGGCTTTTTCTTTATATTTACTCAAAACCTGATCTAGTTGTTTTTTCTCTTCTTTTAATTGCTTTATGAGCTGCTGCTTCTGTTGAAGTTGTCTTTCTGTGCGAACGCCTTTCACAGACACTGACAGTTTCTGTAAAAGATCATGCAGGCGTTCAATGTTGCTAATTTTAATAAGGCCTTCAACATTCTTTTCAGTGCCCGCCTTATAAACCGTATTAGAAACTGTAATGCACTTAGGTTCAAATCCTATATATATCTCGCATTGTTGTAGCACCTTATCCCTAATGTCTTCTACCTTTCTATCATCTTCTTTATCAACTTTACTGAGTACAATAATGATATTATCGCTTGCGTATTCACCAAACGAATTAACTAGATTCTGAAGAAACTCAATCTCTACAGCTTCTAATTCACCTTGTAGTTGATGCACAAAAAGGACAATATCAGCTTTTCCGACACCTTTCATAGCAGTTAGGTTATCTTCAATGGATGCATCTAGACCTGGGGTATCAAGAAAAACAAAGTCATCTGTTTCAAACTTTTTGACTTCAGCAGTTTCACGAAAATCATTTGTTTTAAAGTACTCGTTGTCAATATGCTCAGTTAGCATATTGAGCAAATAGCTTTTTCCAGCGTTCATCAACCCCCAAGCTACCACAACTGGTTTAGACGTTCCTTCCGATTCAGCCTGCAACAGAGTATTGCCTTGCTTCAGGACAACCTCACTATTTTTAATAGCTTTTTTATATCGTTTCTCTAAATTATCCATATTTAACCTATTTTAAAATTTTAATTATTGGCGTATACCTGTATTCAAATTATAGACTTATGAACTGAACTTTTAATCTCATAAACCTCTTTTTTATTCAAATTATTTGATACTCCTTGTCGGTATTAAATGCTTGATTAAAACTTATCCTTCAAAAGTTTACTTAAAAAACCAAGCTCTTTAACCTCTAGCTCCTTAGCGAGTGTTTCGATAGCTTTCAGTTATTCTTCAGACAACTCATTAAATAGATTGCCATCAGGATTGATCTCTCTTTCACTTTTCCTATTTTTCTTTTTAGCCATTTTTATTCACAAGCTTAGCAGGACACGTTGTAAAGGCGACATCGGTATGACACCCATACCCGTACTTATAGCGGGCTTATTGTCTGCCTTATCTAGCTCCTCAGCCGGTGACAGTGCAACGACAAAATGCAATTTTTCAAATAGTGGTTCTAATTGACCGTATAGCTCATCAGGTATAACCCCTTTTAGTTCGCTCTCAACTATGCGTAATGCCAATGCTTGGGCAATGCTTAAGGTATGGGTAGATGTATTTTTTAGGTGCTTCCAGCGCCAACTGTAAGGCTTGTCATCGGTACGTACTTCTAAAGGGACGATTTCATTAAGTAAATTTAAGTCTCTTTGTATCATACGTATTTGTACCTCCATTCCTTTGGATTTTAGATGGGTCTGAATGTCTATAGTAGACACGTAGTTACTTTGAATAAGATACTAAATAATCAATAGCTGACGCTTGATGGCATTGTTTGAAGTATTATTCACGTAATTTTCAACCCTGTTCTAAACGATGTCTCAAGCATAACAAATGTTATTAATTATAAATATACAAAAGCGTTTTATAGCGTCTTATAATGTCGCAGTATTTTTAAGTCTTATTTTTTCTTTACCGCCTTTTTCGCTTGCTTCTCAGCCTTAATCTTAGCCAATAGCGCCTCAGCACTATTTTCACCACTGATCAAATCAGGATTCTGCTCGCGCCACTCAGCGGTCAAATTACCGGTAAAAGCTTGATGCAAAATAGACTGGGTTAAGTTATCGACTCGGGCTTTAGCAGCGGCGACGCTTTTTTCTATCTGGTTGGCGTGGGCAAGAAGAGCTTTGACACGTTCAACTATTCTTATTTGCTCTTCCAACGATGGTAATAGAGTCGGAAACTCTCTAAATGCTTCTTATTGACTCCTGACTGTCCAGCGGTTCTATCTGATGCAGACTCGATTAAAATGAGCGATGACCTATTGAAATAGTTGCTAAGCTTGGTGATGGAGCCGGAAATACCCCCAAATTTAAAACACTAAATAAGTAGAACTAAGCTGCCATATTAAGTTTCTGAATTGGCGTAAAGCCACCATTACCCATATTGGGTCTTTCGTTATTGTAGTGATACAGCCAAGCTTCAGCCTGGTGCCGCACTTGATCTAAACTATCAAACAGTTCTTGATTAAGCCAGTCATAACGCACTGTCTTATTAAATCGTTCAATATAAGCGTTTTGCTGAGGATTGCCAGGCTTAATGTATTCGATAACGATACCTTGCTTAGTTGCCCAATCCTTTAAATCATTGCTGATATATTCAGGGCCATTATCACACCTGATTTGATTAGGCTTACCTCGGTGCTCTATAAGCTGGTTTAAACTGCGTATCACTCTTTGAGCCGGTAGTGAGAAATCAACCTCTATGGTTAATGCTTCACGGTTATGATCATCAATGACATTAAACAGTCTAATAGCACGACCATCAGTTAAGGCATCGTGCATAAAGTCCATACTCCAGCTTTGATTGATACCAGTGGGCACAGCAAGCTTTTGTGGTTTATCTCGTTTAATACGGCGTTTAGGCTTTATTCTTAAGTTTAATTCAAGCTCGCGATAGATACGATATACACGTTTATGGTTGTAAGGTAATCCGAGTACATTTCTTAGATATAAGAAGCATAGCTTAAAGCCCCAGTTTTTATGCTTGCTTGTTAAATCAATCAATAGCTTGGCTATCTGCTCATTCTCGTCCGCTGTCTTTGGCTGATAGTAATAGCAGGTTGTGCTGATATTAAAGATCAGACAGGCTAGACGGATGCTTATATTACGATCATCAACATAATATTTAGCTAAGTCTTTGCGCCTAGAAGGCGCTACCACTTTTCTGACATGGCATCCTGTAAGATATCTGATTTAAGCCTTTCCTCAGCATACATTTTCTTTAAGCGAGCGTTCTCAGCTTCTAATTCTTTAAGACGGGTAATTAATGAAGTATCCATGCCGCCGTATTTACTCCTCCATTTGTAGAAGGTACTCTGACTTATATTGTGCTCACGCAGTATGTCACTGACAGGCACGCCTTGTTCTGCTTGTTTGAGTATATTAACTATCTGGGTGTCGGTAAATCTTGATTTTTTCATGTCGAAATCTCCTGCTGGTATTTTAGCAGTTAGTTTCTACTTTTAAGTGTTATTATTTTTTGGGGTGATTACCCAAGTATGGAGGCATGGAAGCGTCTGACGTCAAACGCTTAAAAGAGCTTGAAGAAGAAAACCGTAGGCTTAAACAGATGTATGCTGATTTAAGCCTCAAAGCGCAAATGCAGGAAGAGATCATAAAAAAGCTATAGCGCCTGCCCTCGAGCGCAAAGTCTGGGCGCAAGAGTTACAGGCGCAGTATGGTGTTAGTATTGCATTGAGCTGTCAGGTGGTCTGTATGAGTCGAACTGCTTACTACTATAAGCCTAAGCTATCCGATGATAGTGAGATTATTGATGTCTTAAATGAGCTAACAGATAAGCACAATCGTTGGGGTTTCTAGGATGACGGACTCTGGCGTGATTGCCTCTGTTGGTACAACAGGCGACTCTTATGACAACGCATTGGCTGAAACGGTTAACGGGCTGTATAAAACCAAGGTGATTGATTATTTAAAACAGCAGGGGCAAGGTGTGAACGATGTAGAACTGGCAACCCTTGAGTGGGTGGACTGGTTTAATAAAGTCTGTTTGCATAGCACGATTGGCTATGTGTCACCTTTTAAATTTGAGAAGCGGTATTATGATAATTTAATCCTGTCAGGTATTGCTGCCTGACTCAAGTAAACCAGACTCCGACATAGTCGGGGTAGTTCAATTCGTTTATTTACCCTGTTTTGGATATTGACCCATGTAATGATGAGATTAAGCCATTAAATAAAGTAGCCTAACTTGAATAAAAAGCCTCTGACAAACCGCACAAGGTTGAAGTGCTGCCTTTCATTCAAAATTTCAGGCAGCACCCTCATACATTTAAGTGTCGGTATGACCTGGTAGTTTACTAGCCAAAACATCTACTTTTTCAATAGACGGTGGCTCTGAAAATAGCTCATCGGCCTGATCCATCAAAGCAGCTGCAACCTTGCCAGATAAATGTGCTTGGCGACCCGCCTCATCAGGAAATGCATCAAAAATACCAAATGTTGCAGGTCCAAGACGTAGGCCAAACCACGCAACTGTCGCAGGTTCTTCCATTACAATAGGTAAACCGGCTTTAAGGAAAGCTTCCACTTCATCTTCTTTACCCGGTTTAGCTTCAAGACGGACATATAAAGCTGTTTTAAGCATGACTAAAACTCCATAATTATTAGAATTAAAACTGATTCTGACATTTCTAATATATGCATGTCAGACAGTTTTGTTGTATAAAAGTTAAAAAAATTTCCCATAGCTGAGCCAAAATCTGGGTTTTTATTTCGACATAATGCTATTGCTGCAGAATTGCACCACATTCCACATTGTCTTCTAACGCTTTTTCAATCGCTTGCGTCTGACCTTTGATCCTTCTGACGCGTAGAAGAATCTTTTTTTTGTCTTCAACCTGATTAGGCATCAGACCTCCTTATTTGCTAGCTTTTATACTATAGTACCCCATAGTATAAAAAGAGCAATATTTTTTATAAATCGAAAATCAAAAAGCTCTTTAGCGAAAATTTTCTATCCCTGTTTTTAGTTTTTTTTAAATTAACATCATAGAGCTTATGCGAAAGTCACAAAAAAATGGGACTTTTAGCTCCCATTTTTTATTTTGGCTAATGTTCTTTGTAATGCTGTGACCTTTTAGAATTATGTTTCAAATTTTAGCCACTTTGTAGATATTTTGAACGTTTCAAGCCTTGAAAATACTACCGACAGTTTAGATTAAACTGCCTTTACAGACTGTACTAGAATATTTTTAGTGAGCAGATAATATTTATTATTCATTATTTAGGAATTATTAAATCCTATAAATATCATTTATTGGATTAATTTACTTTGGTATTGTGCATATCATCCCCCAGTTAAGAATAAGGAACAACTATGAGTAAGATGATGAATGCGCTTATCCTAGAAAATTTTGGTGATCATGAATTTAAACGTGTAGAACTCCCTATACCTCAGCCAGAGGCTGGGCAAGTTCTAGTACGTATTCATGCCAGTGGTGTAAACCCTATTGATTATAAAATTCGTCTTGGTGAAGCACCATATGCTATGCCAGAGCTTCCTGCCGTGTTGGGAACGGATATGGCTGGGGTTGTAACTGCTGTTGGTGAAGGTGTCACCCACTTCAACGTCGGAGATGAAGTTTACGGTCTGATTGGTGGCGTTCGTGGTCTTCAAGGATCTTTAGCAGAATATGTTGTAGCAGATGCTGATCTGATCGCATTAAAGCCACGCAATATCTCTATGCGCGAGGCAGCAGTACTACCATTGACGTTCCTCACCGCTTGGGAAGGTTTAGTGGATAATGCGAAGGTCCAACCAGGGCAAACTGTACTGGTTCAAGGTGGTGCTGGTGGCGTTGGTTATATGGCGGTTCAGCTTGCAAAAGCACTTGATGCAAATGTTTGGGCGACTGCTCGTACAGCTGATCAATCACTGATTTCAGAACTCGGTGCAACACCTCTCGATTACACAACAGCATCTTCCGATGACATTATTGCTGCAAGCCCTGAGGGTCAAGGTTTTAACATTGTTTACGACACTGTGGGTGGTCCAGTACTCGAAGCGTCACTTTCCATGACGACTCACTACGGCCACATCACCAGCTGTGCTGCATTTGGCAATCATAATTTAGCGAATTCATCTCTACGGAGTGCCACAGTGTCTGGCGTATTCGTCCTAATGCCGACGTTAACAGGGAATTGCCGTTCTCATCATGGTGATATCCTTAAGACCGCGACTCGTCTCGTTGAGGAAGGTAAACTGCGTGCTATTGTTGATCCTCGTCATTTTACTCTAGACCAAGCGATTGAGGCTCATGATGCTGTTCAAGATCGCTCTGCCAATATTAAGGTAGTTATCGATGTCATTTAACGCACTTCAGGCCAAGACTTGGCGCTTCAATTGTATTGGAGATACAGATGTTCTGACATTAGAAACACTTCCTGTTGCTTTACCAGCCGCAGGAGAAGTTCTAATACAGATGAAAACGATCGGACTCAACCGAGCTGATGTAATGTTTCGGCGTGGTACTTATATTCAAAAGGCAGTATTCCCTTCTCGTCTGGGATATGAGGGAGCAGGCATAGTTCTTGCGGTAGGTGAAGGTGTACGCCAATTTTCTCCAGGAGATGCAGTATCGATTCTTCCGACTGACAATCTAGCCAAATATGGGACATATGCGGACAAGCTTCTGATTCCAGAAAATTTTTTAGTTCACAAACCCGATAGTTTAAGCTGGGAAGAAGCTTCTTCAATCTGGATGCAGTATTTGACGGCTTGGGGTGGTGTAATCCATGCTGGTGGATTATCGAAAGGAAAAACGATCTTGATCACAGCAGCTTCAAGTAGCGTAGGACTAGCTGCGATACAGATAGCTGAAGCAGCGGGTGCTAAGGTCATTGCAAGTACACAGACGATAGAGAAAAAGCAACGTTTACTGGATCTCGGTGTTAAAGATGTGATAGCCAGTGAAGATGAACCAGATTTGTATGAGGCGCTTGTTTTACGTTTAGGTGGGGAACATCTTGATGTCGCCTTCGATGCTGTAGGAGGGCCACATATTGAACAGATTGCAAAAGCGATGTCTGTGGGAGGAACGATGGTTATGCATGGTGCACTTAGCCCGGAGAACACACCATTTCCCCTTAAAATTGCATTACGCAAGAGCTTAACCATGCGAGGTTTTTTGTTCCTTGAGGTTCTCCATGACTCTGTTCTAAGGGAGCAAGCCAGACGATTTATTCTGAGCAGTATAGGTGCAGGGTATCTTCGTCCAGTGATCGACCGTTGCTTTAACTTTGAGGACATGCATGACGCTCAGCGCTATCTTGAATCAAATCAGCAAATAGGAAAAATTGTAGTTACTCTAAATACATGATGGTCTTATCTGATTTCTACTTTCTAGAAAAAAGGTTAGGCGTGTCCCTAATTCAAGCGTTTATGACTAAATGGGGACACGCCCTAGTTCCATCTGATTCAGGTTTCTATACGGCCCAGCACTTCCACTAAGTAATCAAACAATGCTCGGATTCGCAAAGGTGTCGGGCCCCGCTGTGGTCGATATAAATACAGGCGCCAAACGGGAGAGGCTTCCTCATGAAGTATATGAATGAGCTTACCACTCCTAAGCCACGGCAAAACTAGAAATCCAGGCATGTGTCCGAATCCAACTCCAGCGAGAATAGCTTGAAATTCAGCTTCTAGATCATCTGTAATAAAACGAGGCTTTGATGGCGTAAAGCTTCGACTTTCGGTGAATGTCCATGGCCAGTAACGCCCTGTTTTATGATCGAATAGTGCTGTTAGAGGGTATTTATCAAGGTCAATAATTTTTTTGGGCATTCCAACCTTATCAATTAACTCTGGCGTACCCACAGAATAAAATTTCACTTTAGCCAATTCCCTTGCCACATATCGATTGTCCGGCAAAAATCCAAATCTGATCCCGATATCTATCCGCTCATCGATCACATCCGAGTGTGAATCTGTTAGCACACAATCCACGACAATATCTGGATAACGTGTGGCAAATTCTGCTAGTGCAGGTACTACCAATTTCCGCCCTAACACAGACGACACAGTAAGACGGACAGTCCCACGCATGTCATCTCGTTTTTCCTTGGTGTCTTTTACAAGCAAAGCATCGATCGATTCCACCGCAAGACGTGCTTGCTTTGCCAGACGCTCACCATCAGCGGTAATTTTAATTTGTCGAGTACTCCTGTAAAACAGAATCTCTCCGCGCTGCTCTTCTAGCTCTTTTATTGCCCGTGTCACTACCTGTGGGGAAATACCCAGCTGAGTTGCTGCCTCTTTAAAATTTCGGGACTCTGCTGCGACACAAAAGATACGCATCATTTCCAATTTGTTCTGCATGTCCAATCCTGTGTTATGCTAATTATTCCGTAAATAGGAATTCTGAAAGATAATATTATTCATTTATTATACCTAACAAGGCTGTAATACTTAACACTCCAATATGATTGACAGATAGGTTGAAGGTTACTTGTATGAATAATATAGAAAATAAAGTTATTGTTATCACTGGTGCAAGTAGTGGTTTAGGTGAAGCTACTGCTCGCTTACTTGCTAAAAAAGGTGCAAAGGTTGTCATTGGTGCTAGACGTACTGAAAAATTAGAGGCTATTGTTCAAGACATTCGTGCTGAAGGTGGTCAAGCTGAATTTATTGGTGTGGATGTAACCAAGCCAAATGAAGTGCAAGCACTTATTGAAAAGGCATTAAGCGCATTTGGTCAAATCGATGTATTGGTAAATAATGCTGGATTAATGTCTATTGCACCATTAAGTGAGCTAAAAGTTGATGAATGGGATCGTATGATCGACATTAATATTAAAGGTGTTCTTTATGGAATAGCAGCTACCCTACCTGTTTTCCAAAAACAAAACTTTGGACACTTTATTAACCTCTCATCTGTTGCAGGGGTAAAAGTATTTAGTCCAGGAGGTACTGTTTATAGCGGTACTAAGTTTGCTGTAAGAGCCATCTCAGACGGCCTTCGTCATGAAGTTGGAGAAACAATTAGAACGACTACTATTGAGCCTGGTGCAATTGAGTCAGAACTAAAATTCGGTTCTTCTCATAAAGAAAGTTCAGAGTTTGTTACTGATTTCTACAAACAAGCCATACCATCTGACTCAGTCGCTCGAGCAATTGCTTATGCAATTGAACAGCCTGCGGATGTAGATATTAATGAAATTGTTTTGCGCCCAACGAGCCAAGAGTTTTAATGATTGAATAATATAAAATGGGAGCACTTCGCTCCCATTTTTACTAGGGCGTGTTGAACATTCAAATGTGGCACTGGCGGCGGCTATTTTTCAGGCAATACGCAGTGAAATTTTCGAAGCCTAGTCATTCTAGGATAGACAATTTCGCCATGTATTGGCAAAAAAGAGCCCCGCCCCAAAGGGCTGATGCTAAAATCACCCCAAACGGTGTTGTAAACCTAGCTAAGGCCTCGACATTATCGTCGGTTTACGCCTAGTTTGGTGCGATTTTATC
>Ga0208016_100236_pt1 | contig 20260 bp, 18 predicted proteins | sample 28_taG_FD_184102 | JGI IMG/M metagenome (GOLD analysis project Ga0208016, IMG submission 184102) | Marine viral communities from Cariaco Basin, Caribbean Sea - 28_WHOI_OMZ (SPAdes) (version 2) | ecosystem: Environmental > Aquatic > Marine > Oceanic | place: Caribbean Sea: Cariaco Basin...
CTCCTTCGTGGTTACGATGTGCCAGAAACCCTCTCTTATCAAATCAACCTAAACTGTCCCATTGGCGCTGACGTCAGACACATTGGTTCTGACCTCAAACGCCGAGTCTGCCGCCGATCTTGCTCAATCAACTTGCGTTCGGGCACTTGAACGAAGCGCCCAATATACGCCCGGAACAAATCTTGACCGCTGGTTATTCCGTATTGCTCACCGCATCTGGTTGAATGAACTGCGTTCAGTCGCAGTGCGTCGTGGCGGAGGTCTTTTGGCCGTCGAAGATGTTCAAATTCCAGACAGAAAGCATGACGCAGAAACGAATTTTTTCGCGCGGCAAGTGTTACATAACATATGCCAGTTGCCGGAGGCACAGAGAGTCTGCGTTCTTCTGGTTTATGTTGAAGGTTACAAATACGCAGAAGCTGCTGAGTTTTTATCGATTCCTGTCGGTACGGTGATGAGCAGACTCTCGGCGGCTCGAAAATGTGTGGTAGAAAACATGTCTGCAAAGGATGCGAAACTAGGATGACCGACACAAACCAGATAACAGACGAAATCTTGACGGCTTTTCTGGATGGTGAAACCGACGCTGAAACGTCTCGCATGATAGCGGCCGAACTGAAAGCCGATCCTGATCTTCGGGCCCGTTTGGAACTTCTTTCGATGCCTATAGAAGACGTAAAACAAGCGTTTGATATGCTTTTAGACGCTTCACCCAAAGCTCCTGTGTTTCTGCCGCAATCCCAAAATTTGCAATCAGTTGGCAGGAAGACTGTTTTAGCGGCTATCGCTGCAAGTCTTATCATGGGAGTTGGGTTAGGTATCGCTCTAACACGTTCGCAAGAAAAATTGGGCACTTGGCAAGAATACGCAGCCGCCTACCACGCGTTGTATGTGAAAGGCACTCTATCAACTGTAGAATTCTCAGAAGCTGATCAAGTCATGCAATTGGCAACCCTTAGCGAAGTTCTGGGGCAAGATCTCGACTCTGCAAGAGCTGATCGAGTGCTTCAGTTCAAGCGCGGGCAACTGTTGGGTTACCAAGGTAATCCTTTGGTTCAGATTGCGTATTTGGCACCATCCGGAGATCCCGTCGCACTATGCATTACACGTGCTGAAATTGAGGGTGATAGAGCTGTAAGCACAGCAATTCTTGAAGGGATGGTGGCTGCCGAGTGGAACCGAGGCGGTTTCTCCTATTTGTTGATAGGAGGGACAGATTACGATCTAATCGACGCCGCCGCTAAACGTCTTGAACAGTCAATCTAGTGTCAGCTACGATGGCATTCTCTCAATCTGCGTGACAAGGTTGCAGTAAATATACGCCTCCTATGACACATTTCAAATCATCCTAGAACTAACACTTGCGCCGTCGTAACGATCTGGCTCAACTCCCTGCAGTTGTGTCGATTGGACCACCAATCTCATCTAAACATACCCATGCTAGGCATAGCAGGCTCGACTGCCAGCGACGATTGCCAGAAAATGATTTTCGAGGCACAGACGTTTGGACCGATCTGGCCCTTTAGAGGAATTATAAGCAAGAGCAGTGGCGCTGAGGCTCCTTTGAAAAACTGATTGCGGATGAGGAGGCCGCGTGAAGTGACCGCGCGGTCGAATGAGTGGATTGGTTCCACAACTGGCTCTTATTGGGGCCGATAACGAAAATTCCAGCAGCCGAAGCCAAGATAACAAACTACGCCGCAATGGAAGGATCAGACATGGTCAAGAAGCGAAAGCAAATTAGCCACAGACAATCCCGGTGCGGCTCAGAACGACATGATGTGGTCTCCAACATAAAGACGGCTCACGGATCTTTCTTTGAGTTCATGCTTGTCGCAGCTGGAAACGCAACGGCTGCAGTCAAACCGCCACCGGTTCGATTTTCCAGTCTCAGTTGACCACCATAAGCGTCAACAATATCCTTGACGATTGCAAGGCCCAGGCCCGAACCGCTTTCGACAGTATCCAAGCGCACGCCGCGCTGCGCAATGTATGAAATCAGCGAGGCCGAAACACCGGGTCCGTCATCGCTTACAATGATGGATGCCCATCCATCCCTGACACCGCACTCAACAGAAATGGTCTCATTGGCAAATTTGCAGGCATTTTCCAGAAGGTTTCCGGCGACTTCAAGAAAATCACCCTGATCGACGGCTAGTTCGACCCATTCGGGCACCATGTTCTGAAATTGCAGCTTTTCGCCTTTCGGGGTTTTGGCAAGTGTGCGAATTATTGAATCAATTGCGGTTTTGGCCGCAGTGCGCGCATGGGCCCGGCCGTGCCTGTCACGGGCACGCGCAAGTTCGCGATCAAGATGCCTGCGCATCCTTGATGACAATTCGTCGATATCGTCGGCAATATCATCGGCACCGATTGCGCGCAGACGCGCGATATCCGTCGCCAGCGCGGTCAGCGGGGTCTTCAGGCCGTGCGCCAGATCAGCGGCGCGATCACGCGCACGGACCATGCTTTCATCCTGTTGATCCAGAAGGCTGTTGAGCTCTTCGATCAGGGGTCCGACCTCGGATGGCGCATTCGTTGGCAATCGTCGCGCGGTCCCAGACTTGACGTCTGCGACCCCTTTGCGAAGCCGATCGAGCGGCCTGATCCCGACACCGATCTGAAATGTGAACCCGAGCAAGAGCGCGACGGCCAACAAAGCCAAGGCTGGAATGAGATCACGCGCAAATCCTGCCTTGAGCGCCATGATTTCTGTTTTGTCGATTCCAACCGTAACAAGTAGCGACAATTCTTGACCGCGTTCCACAACTAGAATTCGGCTTTCATGCAGAAGCAGCGTTGAATTGTTTGGACCCGGTCGTGTGTGCACATGAACCTGACCGGGATCGACGGTGTCTTCGGGCAGGTCGAGCACCGTATCCCAAAGCGAGCGCGACTTGAGGATAACCTCTCCGTCCAAGGTGGTGACTTGGTAGTAGAGACCACCAAACACCTTGCCGAAACGAGGGTCGGTCAGGTCCCGGGATAGTTTGACCGTTCCATCCGGCTGGAACCGCAGGCCCCCGATGATCTGTTGCAGGTGGGCATCCAGTTCCTGCCCCTCCCGGCGCTCGATATTGCGCTCAAGAAGGTAGGTAAGCCCCATGCCTGTCACGATCATCATGCTGACGACGACAATGGTCGCGATGGCCAGCAATCGCAGCCTGATGGACTTCCGCTTCCACATCAGTTCTGTGTCCCGGAGGGCACGAGGTAGCCAAAGCCACGCCTAGTTTCGATCAAGGCATTGGGGAGTTTGCGTCGCACCCGTGCCACAAGCACCTCGACCGCATTTGATTCACGTTCAAAATGGACAGACTGCAAATGCTCTGCCAATTCCTGTTGTGGCACCACCCGACCGTTGTGGAGCATCAGGTATGACACCAGACGGTACTCCTGCGGCGAAAGGTTGACTGTTGCACCACGCACGGACACCCGCATTTGACGTTCATCAAGTTCCGTCTCGCCAATTGTGATGACGGATCCGGCGTTTCCGCCTGATCTGCGTATGATCGCCCGCAACCGGGCCAGCAACTCTTCGACATGAAATGGTTTCGGCAGATAGTCGTCTGCCCCCGCATCAATACCATCAACCCGTTCATTCCAGGTACCGCGCGCGGTCAGAATCAAGACTGGCATGGTCTTGCCTGCCTTGCGCCAGCGCTTCAGGACCGTGAGCCCATCCATCTGCGGCAATCCTAGGTCCAGCACAACGGCACCATAGGTTTCGGTATCGCCCAGAAACCAGCCTTCCTCGCCCGATGCTTCGACATCGACAATGTATCCCGCCGCCTCCAGCGCGGATTGGACATCTGACCGGATGCGGTCGTCATCTTCGATCACCAGAACGCGCATGGCTCAATCATCCAACTTTTGGAGCATGATTTCACCGGTTCGGGCATCCACGTAAATTTCGCGGCGGCGTCCTTGAGGGTCCAGAAAGTAGATTTCATAGGCGATGCCGAAGTCTTCATGCTCGACTTCCACCTCGAGGATAGTGTCGCCCGTCACCGGACGGACCATTTCAAGAATGGCTGCCAGAGGCAAAATCTCACCCTGTCTGAGCAGTCGCGACACCTCGTCCGGCTCCGTCTCGTCGGCCCAGATGGGTGTCATTGTCGCCAGCAGAACTGCGGCACTGGTCAATATGTATCGTAATCTATTCAACTGTATCACCTGACGCACGATTGCGCCTTTCTTCCCATCATCCTTCTAGGTTCGCACAAATTACAGTTCGCTGACAGCCGGTGTCAGGCATCTGTCACTTTGGGTCTGCCAAAAGGGGTTCATCGAAGCGAGCAATTCCGCTCTGAACCTCAAGGATAGATCCAATGTCCAAACTTCTTCTTTCCACCGCTGCTGTGCTGATGCTGGCAGCCCCCGCCTTCGCCGAAGAGATGAAATGCAACGTCCCTGACCAGACAACCTAGATGTCCAAGGAAGACCTGACCGCGATGTATGTCGAACAGGGCTACGAAGTGAAGAACATCAAGATCGATGAGGGCTGCTATGAGATTTACGGCTTCGACCCTAACGGTGGCCGCATCGAAATCTATGTCAATCCGGTGACCGGCGAATTGGCCGATGCCCTGACAATCGAAGGCAGCGACAGCTAATGTCCGCTGACGCGACCAAGACGGAAGCTGGTAGCCAAATGGCACCAGCGACCGTCCGGGTCTGGGACCCGATGGTCAGGATATTTCACTGGTCACTGCTGATCGCTTTCGCTGCCGCATACATCTCGGCGGAGGAATTCGAAAAGTACCATGTCCAGATCGGGTATGTTGTCGCGGGCCTTGTCGCATTCCGGCTGGTCTGGGGTCTGATCGGGTCAAAGCATGCGCGGTTCCGGGACTTCATCTATCGCCCGTCGACGGTCATCGCTTTTCTGCGCGACAGTGTGGCAATGAGAGCCAAGCGCTACATCGGCCATAATCCGGCCGGCGGTGCGATGGTCATCGCACTCCTTCTTGCGATCACCGGAATATCCGTTTCCGGCTACATGATGGAAATGGACGCATTCTGGGGCGAAGAATGGGTCGAAGACCTTCACGAGGTTCTTGTGAATCTCACGCTTGGTCTGGTTGCCCTGCATGTCATCGGCGTTCTTGTTGCCAGCTTTGAGCACAAGGAAAACCTGATCTTTGAGCACAAGGAAAACCTGATCAAATCCATGATCACGGGCAAGAAACGGGGCTGAGCCATCGGCTCTCTCCATCCAACCACCACTCACGAACCCTCAATCATCCGCCACTCACGAAACCACAACTCAACCAAAGGAACAAAACCATGAAACTCAAGACAGCAATCTTTTCCATCGCCGTTGTGACTGCCAGCGTCGCCAATGCCCAATCCAGCGCAGATAGCGTCCGCGCACAACTCACCGAGATGGGGTATTCGAATATCGAGATCGAGCGCAGCGGAACAACCTACACAGTCGAGGCCTATCGTGACGGCCAGAAGCGGGAACTGCGCTACAACGCCGAAACAGGTGAAATCCTCAGTGACCGAATGTACCGCGATTCCTCGAATGACCGCTCGTCCAGCAATGGCCGTTCCAATGACGAGAGCAACGATCGCTCGTCCAACGACGAGAGCAACGACCGTTCGTCCAATGACGAGAGCAACGACCGTTCGTCCAATGACGAAAGCGACGACCGTTCGTCTAATGATGAGAGCGACGATCGTTCGAATGACGAGGGCGATGACGACTAGGGAAACCTGAAGTCTCCAACTCTCGGAATGGGCATGGCGCTACGTCGCTTCGCAAATGCCAAGCACCCGCCCGTGCCCATTCCTTCCCCTTTCATAGATGGACATCAATCATGGCTGACGACTTCAATCGACGCGGTTTTTTGAAAAGTGGTGCTGCAGTTGCAGCTGGCGGGGCCGCCGCCCTTTCGGGTAGGGCCGCAAATGCAGAAACGGCACCCACCATCCCTGCAACCTCGGCAAACAGTGCCGAACCGCAGGTGACCGTCCCTTCTATTGACAGATGCCCGGTTATGCATGGTGCCAACGGGTACAAGGCAACAGGCAGTTTCGCGAACCAGCACTGGTGGCCCAACCAGCTGAACCTCAAGTTGCTGCACCAGAATACGCGGGCCTCGAACCCACTGCGCGCAGATTTCAACTATGCAGAGGCTTTCAACACGATCGACCTTGCGGTTCTCAAGCAGGAAGTCGAAGCCCTGATGACAACCTCACAGGACTGGTGGCCCGCCGACTATGGCCACTACGGCCCGTTCTTCATTCGGATGGCCTGGCACAGCGCCGGGACCTACCGCGTTGCAGATGGACGTGGCGGGGCTGGCACAGGCTCGCAGCGTTTTGCGCCCCTCAACAGCTGGCCTGACAACGGCAACCTCGACAAGGCCCGCGCACTGCTGTGGCCGATCAAACAAAAGTACGGCCAGAAGATTTCCTGGGCCGATCTGATGATCTTTGCAGGCACCTGTGCGCTGGATTCGATGGGCCTCAAGACCTTCGGGTTTGGTGGTGGCCGTATTGATATCTGGGAGCCGGAAGAAGACATCTATTGGGGACCTGAAACGACCTGGTTGGGCGACGAACGCTACAGTGGCGATCGGGAACTGGCCAATCCGCTAGGCGCGGTCCAGATGGGGCTGATCTATGTAAATCCCGAAGGTCCCAATGGCGTCGCCGATCCGTTGGCATCCGCCCGCGACATTCGTGATACCTTTGCCCGGATGGCCATGAACGACGAGGAAACCGTCGCATTGATTGCAGGTGGTCACACCTTCGGCAAGGGCCATGGGGCTGCTGATCCCGGCAAATATGTCGGTCGTGAACCCGAGGCCGCCGCACTTGAAGAGCAGGGCTTTGGCTGGAAGAACAGTTTTGGCACTGGCAATGCAGGCAGCACGATCACCAGCGGACTCGAAGGTGCTTGGACGCCCACGCCAATTGCGTGGGACAACGGGTATTTCGACATGCTGTTCGGTTTCGAATGGCAATTGACTCGTAGTCCGGCCGGTGCCCAGCAATGGATCCCCACGGACGCAAACGCCGAAGGAATGGTGCCCGACGCCCATGACCCAAACAAGACCCATGCCCCGGTCATGTTCACAAGTGACCTCGCCCTGCGCATGGACCCTGCATATGAGAAAATCTCACGCAGGTTCCACAAAGACCCAGACGCCTTTGCTGACGCTTTCGCGCGTGCCTGGTTCAAACTGACGCACCGCGATATGGGACCGGTCAGCCGCTATGTCGGCAGCATGGTTCCCACCGAGCAATTGATCTGGCAAGACCCCGTTCCGGTGGCGGACTACGATCTGATCGAAGAGCAAGACATCACGGCGCTGAAGTCGCAAATACTGGCTTCTGGCCTGTCAGTCTCGCAACTCGTCTCAACCGCATGGGCCTCTGCGTCGACGTTCCGTGGCAGCGATAACCGTGGTGGAGCCAACGGCGCGCGTTTGCGGCTCGCACCGCAAAAAGACTGGGAGGTGAACACGCAATCGAACTCAGGCGAGGTCATCGCGGCGCTGGAAGCAATCCAGACTGCCTTTAGCTCAGGCCGGAAGCGCGTGTCACTTGCAGATCTGATTGTTTTGGGTGGATGTGTCGGCATCGAGCAAGCAGCAAGCGCTGGCGGCCACGATATTGCGGTTCCCTTTGCGCCCGGCCGGACGGATGCGACGCAGGAACAAACCGACGTTGAGTCTTTTGCGGTCCTGGAGCCTGTGGCCGACGGTTTCCGGAACTATCTCAAGGCGGGCCTCAATCGCTCGGCGGAAGAGTTGCTGATAGACCGTGCACAGCTGTTGACATTGACCGCTCCGGAAATGACGGCGTTGTTCGGCGGCCTGCGAGTATTGAACACCAATGCTGACGGATTAATGCACGGTGTCTTTACCGATCGCCCGGGAACGCTCAGCAATGACTATTTCGCCAATCTACTGACAAGAGATACGGTTTGGGCGCCGAAGACAGATCAGGCTGATTTCTTTGAAGGCCGGGACCGTGCGACAGGTCAGGTGAAATGGGCCGGCACCCGCGTTGATCTGTTGTTTGGATCCAACTCGCAACTGCGTGCCTTGGCCGAAGTCTACGCCAGCGAAGATGCGCATTTGGCCTTTGTCCAGGATTTCGTCGCAGCCTGGACGAAGGTGATGAACCTTGATCGCTTCGATCTCGCGTAACGGAACCCGGCGAACCAGAACTTGCGCCCGAAAGTCCCCTCGGGCGTAAGCGCAGGCACCGTTTCAGGCAACGAAGCCAATCGAGCAAGAAACCGACTGCGGATCAACCGTGAGTCAAATGCCAGGGCGGCGCATGTAGCGTCGCCCTGGCAGAACTCTGAAGACAACCAACAAAGGAATTATTCAATGCGTAAACTTACTCTTGTCGCTGCGACGCTGATCATGGCCCCGCTTGCCGCACTTGCGGGCGAGACCCCAGCGGCCCCCGGCAGCGTCCAGTATTTCGTGAACCTGCAGGATGGCGATACCGTTCAGAGCCCTGTGAAAGTCATCTTTGGTCTGACAGGCATGGGCGTCGCGCCTGCGGGCGTTGACGTCGAGAACACCGGCCACCACCACTTGCTGATCGATCGCCCGGCTCTAGGTGAAGGCGAGGATGGTGCCGAAGAGTTCAATATGAACATGCCTGCTGACGACAGTCTGCTGCACTTCGGAAAAGGGCAGACAGAGACGATGATTGAACTCGCTCCCGGTGTTCACAAGCTGCAGCTTGTCCTTGGCGACAAGGACCACATCCCGCACAATGCTCCGGTGTTTTCCGAAGTGATCACAATCACAGTAGAATAGCGAAATCTGGCCCCCGCGATCTTATGCGGGGGCCATAACGATACGGAATATGACCATGGACACACTTGAGCAAACCGATTGCGAAGAACTCTTCTCAACCCCGCTGTTTCGTTTCCGGCTCCCGGACGCGGATGCCTTCAACCGTGATCTGTTGCAAGAAGGCGCGCGCCTACGCAAGCAAAGCGAGGGTGTCGCCAAATCCAACTATGGCGCATGGCATTCTTCCGGAGATTTGTTTGAATCCACCACACCGTGTATCATGCAACTCAAGACCGTGGCTGAGGCTGCGACCTACATAGCTACCCAGAACGTCAGCCCTGATCTGGACCTCGCAACGCAGAAACTGGATCTTTTTGGATGGATGAATTCAACGCCTTCGGGAGGTTTCAATGCCCCGCACACCCATCCGGGTGCACATTGGTCTGGCGTTTACTATGTGTCCCAACCCGCCGTCGAAAAAGGTGAATCTGGCAAAATCGAGTTTCTCAATCCGCGCACCGATCTGCCAAACTGGCGCATCCTCAAATCCCCGATATTCGGGGCGGCACGCAAGTTCCGACCGCATCCAGGCGAACTGGTTCTATTTCCCTCCTACCTCGTACATTGGGTCTACCCGAACGAAACTCAAGAAGAGCGCGTCTCCATCGCATTCAACGCGACATTCCGCGAAGCAAAGTAGTGTTCATTGTGCTGGCAGGTGATCGATCATGACTCAAGCCGAGCTTTCACAGCCGCAACGATTGGAAGGATACCTGCCGATCATGCCAAATGGGATATACAGATCCTCCGAATTAAATTTTCACTGCAAACAAGTGGACTGAAAGAAAGGGCGCAGGAGAGAGAATCCCTAGTTACTCGTCGCTGCCATTCGAGCAAGCGCAGCGAAAGAGTGCTTTGTCCCGCTTAGCGGACTGTCGGAACTGTTTGGTTCGGGCAGGTTTGTCTGGGTTCCTCCGCCAAGCGGAAAAGAAAAAGCGGGCTTTGAGAAGGGTGTTTCAAATTCTCAAGGGATATCCCCATGTCCATGAATGTTCAACCCCAGCCAGACCGTCCGGATCCGACCGTGATCGCGGTGCAGAACGACGCGTTTCGTAAACTTGCATGCCTTGGGGTGCCGCCCGCGGAACCAATCCAGGGCCGGATGCATGTCACTCGCGCGCTTATGGAGGCTGGTGACGGCTTCATGGCCGAGGCGGTGAAGGCGACCGGTGAGTTTGCCACATTCGAGCCTGAGAATGATCCCGAGGGATGGCACGATTTCGGGGCGGTCGAGATCCGGGGCGAGACCGTGTTCTGGAAAATCGATCTCTATGAAGCAGACTCGGATTTCCGCTACGGGGCTGAGACCCCGGACAATCCCGCCACCACCATGCGCGTGCTGGCCATCATACTGGCGCGCGACTGGTAGAAGGGCAGGGGACTCCCCTCCTGACACCCCAGGCGATGAAGGCCCACTGACCCCTCAAAGGGAAAGTGGGCCTTTTGTCGTGGTGATCCCTGAAGACGGGGATTGGCCGCGCATGTGAATGCGCGGGCCACACCTCACCCACCTGGAAGGATATCCCATGACCACAAGCTTTGCCCCTCTCACCGTTGCCATCGGCGATCTTGTCGCCCACCCCGCCAATGTGCGCAGCAACTCCCCGGAAACCTATGACCCCGAAAACATCGCCCATCTGAAGGCCAGTATCGCTGTGCTGGGCCTGCTCCAGCCGCTTCTGGTTCAGAATCTTGACGGCAAATATGCTGTCCTCGCCGGTGGCCGGCGCCATGCAGCCCTGAAGGAGCTGATAGCTGACAAGGCCAGCAAGGGATTCACGGCGAAAACCAAGGTGGACTGCCGCCTTGTCCCTGAGGAGTGCGACGTCACCACGGCGCTGTCGCTCGCCGAGAACATCACCCAGGCACCGATGAATGCCATCGACGAGTTCGAGGCCTTCGCCCGGATGATGGAGGTCGACGGCCAGACGCCCGAGACGATCGCAAAGACCTTCGGCGCCACGGTGGCGGCCGTGAAAGGCCGGTTGCGCTATGGCCTTATCCACCCCGACATCCGCGCCGCGGCCCGGGGCAAGGTGATCACGCTCGACACGATGAAAGCCTTCGCCGAGCACCCGAGCCAGGAGGCGCAGCGCGAGGTCTTCGAGGCGCTCACAAAAGACGGCGGCTATCTGCAGGCCTACACGGTCCGTCAGGCGCTCAAATCCCGCGGGGTGCAAGTCAAAGATGATATTGGGGCTTTCGTGCGCGAAGACTACGAGGCGCGTGGCGGTGCTGTCGCGGCTGACCTTCTTGAAGAGCATTCCGTGCTTGAGGATGCGGCGCTGGTCGAGACCATCTTGCTCGAGAAGCTCGGTGCTGCTGCCGAAGAGGCCCGCATAAAGCTGGGCTTTGCCTGGGCCGATGCGATGGTCCGCTATGATTACGCGACCATGGCCGACTACGGCCGCGTTTATCCCGGCCAGATCGAGCCTGATGAGGCTGCGCAAAAGCGCATCGATGAGATCACCGCCGAACTCGAGAAACTGCAGCTCGAGATGGAGGATGAGGGGCTCGAGGACGGTGCCTACAACGCGCTTTACGAGCGCGTGGACGCCTTGGAAGAGGAAGCCCGCGACCTGCAGGAGGCCTACAGCGCCGAGGACCTCGCACGGTCTGGGGTGATCGCCTCGTGGCAGGGTGGGCAGATCACGCTCCATGTTGGTCTCGTCCGCCCGGAAGACACCATCAAAGAGGAGGGCGCGCGCGGCTCCTCGGCTAGCCCGACCGGGGAGGAGGCCCCGGACCCGGGCGAAATCACCTATCCGGCCTCACTGGCTGAGGACCTCAAGACCGAGCGAGCCATGGCGCTTGGGGCCGCGATGGCGCTGCATCCGGAAGCTACGCTCGATCTGACGCTCTTCAAGCTGGTGAGCGACGTTCTGGCCAGCGGCATGAGTGTCACGCAGGCGATCAAGATCGATGCCCGCAAGGAATACCGCAGCCATGCCAAGATGGACGAGATCGACGCAACCTCGCTCGAGCAGGTGGCGGCGGCGCATGAGGCGCTGGACCTCTCCTGGCTCGATGACACCCGCGCGCCCGCCGATCAGTTCGCGGCGTTTCGCGCGCTGGAGGCAGGCGAAAAGGCCAAGCTCGTGGCCTATGCCACGGCCAGCACCACGCAGTCCTGCTTCGCGCGGGACCGCCAGCGCGACAGCCTGATGCATGCGTTCGAGATCGAGATCATGCCCGACATCCGCTCCCACTGGACGCCGAATGCGGCGCTCTTCAACCGCTTCAAGAAGGCTTGGCTCCTGAAGATCCTCGGCGAGGATCTGGGTCTCGCCCAGGAGGCGGTGACGCTGGCCACGTCGAGCAAGAAGGAGATCGTCGCCTTTTGTGACAAGCTCTTCGCCGAGCCCTTCGCCACGCTCACGGACGCGCAGCGCGCTGCCGTGGCCGCCTGGTGCCCGCCCATGATGCAGACAGCCGGTGTCGCCTGTGATGAGGCGGAGCCCGCGGCGGAAACCCCGGAGCCTGACGGCGACATCGCGCAAGCGGCCTGAGTCCTCACGCGACCCGCGCGTGGACCATGCCGCCCGCGCGGGTCGACCCTTCCAAACCGAACAGAAAGACATCCCCATGGCTATTCTCAAGTTCTCTGCCTCCGCTGTTGCGGCGCAAATCGCACATGCGCGTGCCTGCAAGACCTTCCTGCCCAACTGGAACGGGCCCGTGGACAGGCCGGCCCTGATCCTCATCGTCGGCAATGGTGTGCATCTGCGCTCGAACGGCATCGATGGCACGACAACCCGCATCGTCACGACCGAGCAGGCCGATCCCTCCTTCGCCTTCGCCGATGGCATGAACCCGTTTCGGGACACCGACTGGATGGCGCAGCGCCGCATGGCGTTTCGCGATCTGACCGGCCAGTTCTACACGGATATCCTTGATGACGTGCAGGTGCTCATCGACCGGGGGCAGGGGACAATCCGGCTCGCCACCGATGGGCACAGCATCCGCATCTTCGTGCGCCGGGCCTCGGACTATCTCATCGGCGGGACCTACGAGGTGCCTTCAGGTCTCGGCGGCACCTTCCGGGTCATCCTCAAGGATGCCTGCGACACCTTCGCGATCGTGCAGAACTGCGGCAATTGCGAGGATTTCGACGCCATGCAGCCCTACCGCGTGCCGCTCGATGCCCTGATGGTAATCGATGACCGGAGGGTGGCGTAACCCGCCCTTTCTCAAACAAGCATCGCCAATACCCTGCCAGGCCTGCGGCCCTCTCGGGACATTGGCGACAACAATTTTCCCAAACGAGAGAAAGGACTCTGAAATGGGTTGGCTCTTCTACACCGACGGCCGCGTCCAGACCTACGCGGATGAGAAAGCGGAGATTGCCCGGCTTTGCACCTTCAAGGGCGACACGCGCAAAACCGAACTGGTCAAGGCCTGCAAGGTCGGCTCCACCTGGTATGCGGCGGCAAGGGTCACCAATCTCGACGGCACCGCTGTCGAAGACGCAACCTATGTGACCGATGCGGATGGCTCCATCACTTTCGCCGCCGCATTCCTTACCCGATATGATGACGGCTGCTGGGGCTACAAGGACATGGAGGAAAGCGCGGGACCGGTCGAATCCCGCGCGCCACTGAGCCTATTGGCCCTGCTGTCCGAGCTGAAAGACCCAGACAGCTACGCCCATGCCTGGCGTCAGCGCTGCCGGGATTGGGCTGCGATCCCGGACTACGAGGAAGGCGACAAGATCAAGCTCGCAGCACCTTTGACGCTCACCGATGGCAGCACCTGCCAGATCGTCACCGCGACCCACTACAGGCGCGGGCGGCAAAAGCGCCGCTGCTACCGCATCGAGGAAACTGGTGGGCTCGTACGCCTGTCGAAGGCCTCGCTTGCGGGCTCGGAGCTGCTCAGCTCCGCGAAAGGTGCGGCTAGCCCGGTGCTGGCGGAGTTCCTGGCGGGGCGGGACGCTTAGGGGCGCACTGCGAGTAGTGCGCGCACCGTCTCGATTTCCAGCACCCAGTTGCTGGTCGTTTCGTTGCGCCATCTTATGCAGCGGATGATCCGATCAAAATCATCCTGAAGGGCGCGCGGAAAAACAGGCTCATGGTGTGCGATTCTGTTGCGGAGCCTCCTCACGGCTTCAATGTCAGACCTTAATTCAGATCGGCGCTGGCTGGCAGCGACACCACGAGGCGCGTCCGGAAACACTGCGTAGAAATGATCGTCCCACAGTCTGCCTTGGTGCCTGTTTGTCAGCATCTTCTCCCAAAACACGAACTTCAGTTCGGCGACGACCTTTCCGGCAGTGGGTTGCTGTGCTGCGCAACCTTCGAGGTCTCGTTTGGGGCTGTATGCCGGACCGCGCGGGTTCGGTAACGAACGGATGAAGCCTTGTGTCCAAGGCCATGTTCCTCCATGGACAGCTTCGATTGCTTCCACGATCGCGTTTCGCAGCGCAACTTCCAAAACATGGAGTGGAACCATGAACGCGGCTGATACTTGAAGATTCCAGTGGTATAGGTGGAGAGCTCGCGTCCTATCATTGCCGGTTTCGCGCAGATAGGTCGCAAACCTAGGTGCGGATAGGACGTTCGGAAGGTGGTGTTCTTCATCAGCCGTGAACGGTGGATACATTGACAGTAAAGACTTTCGGTGCCATATAGAGCGTGAGCTTTGAGATTGCGGGCACTATGCCTCCCCTCATTGCACAAAGAAAGCAAAAGCCCGTCGCATTGCGGCGGGTTTTTCAGTTTTCTAATCCAACTCCGAAAAACCGTTTGATTGGCCGGCCGTAGATTGGATGCCTCTTGGTCTGAGCTCATCATCCCGAAAAGCGAAAGAGGGCTTTTTGTCTTTGGAACTCAGACCCTGATCCAAAGGAAACCCCCATGTCCAAGCCCCGCTCAACGCTCCCCAATCCTGTTGAATTCGACGCTAACCTCGCCTCTGCACTGGCACAGATCTGCGCGGAGATCGCCCACCAACCCCTGCGCAGCTCAGCGCTGGCGCGCATCATGCGCGAGACGTTTCATGGCAGTGATGCCGGGGGCGCCTGGGACTGGCGCATAGCCTATGACATGATGCAGGCTGCGGCCATCCAGGTGCTGCTGGGTGGGGACGGCGCAGCAGGTGACATCGCCGCTGCAAAGCTACTTGCCTCACGGCTCCTGACGGAAACCCGCCGGTCAGAGCAGCAGATCCGGCTACAGCAGTTTTCCACGCCGCTGCCATTCGCGGCGCTGGTTTTGCGGGCCGCGGCGATCCGCAAGGGCGAGACCGTTCTGGAGCCCTCGGCTGGCACCGGTGCCCTGGCTGCTTTCGCCGCCCGGGCCGGTGCCACGCTTCTGCTCAACGAGATCGACCCCTTTCGCCAGCGCCTCCTGCGCGCGGTTTTCGGCGGCGAGGTCACAGGCCATGACGGCGAGCATATCGATGATCTGCTGCAGACGCCGGTTCTACCCGAGGTCGTGGTGATGAACCCGCCCTTCGCCTCCTCGGTCGATCGCTCCCGAGACAAGCACATCGCCGCCAAGCATCTCATCGCGGCTGCAAAGCGCCTGGCACCCGGCGGGCGGCTGGTGGCGATCATGCCGCCGGGATTCACGCCCGAACGCGATGCCGCGCATTGGTCCCGCGCCTGCGGTCTCCTGACGCCGCGATTGGCGCTGACGATGCCGGGACAGGTCTATCGCAAGCTCGGCACCTCTGTCGAAACCCAGCTGATGGTCTTCGACAAGGTGCAGGAGGACGGCGAAATGATCCGCGCCAGTGTCCGGGACTTGGATGAAGCCCTTCCTTTTGTCGACGCAGTTGCCGCGACCCGGCCCGAGATGCGCCCCGTCCAACGGGCTGAAGCGATCCCTCATGCGCGACCGATCGTTCCATCATCTGCCCCGCGCAAGACCGCTGCTGCGCCTGTCGCCGCCTCCAAATCTCGGGCCAATGCCGTTGTCCCGCTCACTTTCAAGAGCCTCGATATCCCGCGCGACAACACGCCCATCTCGGACATCTATGCGCGCTACCGTCCGCAGCGGATCGAGATCGCGGGTGCGCAAGAACATCCCACGCCGCTCGTCGAGAGCATCGCCATGGCCTCGGTTGCCCCGCCCATGCCCTCAAACACGGGCAGTGATGACTTGCGCCTGCCCGCACGGTTGATCGAGGAGGGACATCTCTCCGAGGCGCAGCTGGAAACCATCATCATGGCGCATGACGCCCATGGGCGCGACCTGCCGGGTCGGTTCGCGATCGATGACGACCAGACCAAGCTGACGCGCGCCGATGATGATCCAGACGCACGTGCCTATCGCCTTGGCTATTTCCTCGGCGACGGCACCGGTTGCGGCAAGGGGCGCGAATGCGCGGGGCTCATTCTCGTGAACTGGCTGGCCGGGCGCAGAAAGGCGATCTGGGTTTCCAAATCCGCCACGCTCATCGAGGACGCCATCCGCGACTGGACCGATCTCGGCGGCTCGCCAGCCGACATCCAGCCGCTCTCAAAATGGAAACCGGATCAGCCCGTCCCGATGGGCGACGGTATCCTCTTCGTCACCTACGCCACGCTGCGGTCCGCGGGCAAATGTGGCACCACGCGACTGAGCCAGACCCTCGACTGGATGGGCGAAGACTTCGACGGCGTACTGGCCTTTGATGAGGCCCATGCCATGCAGAACGCGGCCGGGTCCGAGCAGGGCAGGGGGGTCAAACCCTCCCAGCAGGGCCTTGCAGGCCTGCGGCTGCAACTGGCAGCACCCCGCGCTCGCGTCTTCTACATTTCGGCCACGGGTGCCACGAGCGTGCACAACCTGGCCTATGCCGCGCGTCTTGGTCTCTGGGGGCAGGGGCCGGAATACCCCTTCCCAAGCCGCGAGAGCTTCGTTTCTGCGATGGAAGCTGGCGGTGTCGCCGCCATGGAGGTGGTCGCGCGCGATCTCAAGACGCTCGGCCTCTACACGGCCCGCGCCCTCAGCTTCGATGGCGTGGAGTATGACGTGCTCGAACACGCGCTCACCCCGGCCCAGATCGAGATCTACGACGCCTATGCGGGAGCCTTTCGCACAATCCACCACAATCTCGAAGCCGCTTTGACAGCCACCGGCGTCAACGATGCCTCGGGAGAGACCAATGCCTCGGCAGCACGCGCCTCGGCCAAGTCCCGCTTCGAGAGCACAAAGCAGCGTTTCTTCAATCATCTGCTGATGGGCATGAAGGCCCCGACCATCATCCACGCCATCGCGGACGATCTGGCGGCAGGCAAGGCTTGCGTCATCCAGGTGGTCTCGACGGGTGAGAGCCTGTTGAAGCGTCGGCTTGAGACGATGGACCCGGAGGATGAACTCGTCGAGGGTGCCTTGACGCCACGCGACTATGTTCTCGCCTACCTCGAACAGGCTTTTCCGATCCATGCCCAAAAGCTCGTGGAGATCGACGGCAACATGGTGGCTGAGCCGCTTCGGGATGAAACTGGCGCGCTGGTCGTCTCGCGCGAGGCGCTCGCTCTGCGTGACGCGGCCATGATGGAGTTGATGACGCTGGCGCCGATCCCCTCGGCGCTGGATCAGATCCTCTGGGCCTTTGGCGACGAGGCCGTGGCAGAAGTCACGGGGCGGTCCATCCGACCCCTCAAGGCCGAGGATGGTCATCTCTTCATCGAAAAGCGCGCCGCCAGCAGCAATTCATCCGAAACCCAAGCCTTCATGGACGGTGATAAGGATATCCTTATCTTCTCCGATGCGGGCGGTACGGGCCGGTCGTATCATGCGGCGCAAACGGCGAAGAACCAGAAACGGCGGCGGCACTACCTGCTGGAGCCCGGCTGGCGCGCCGATGCGGCCATCCAGGGGCTCGGCCGCACGCATCGCTCTGCCCAAGTCAGCGCGCCCTTCTTCCGGGTCTGCACCTCGGATGTGCATGGCGAAAAGCGTTTCACCTCGACTATAGCCAAGCGCCTCGACCAGCTGGGGGCCTTGACCAAGGGTCAGCGCGAGACCGGCTCGCAAGGCATGTTCCGCGAGGAGGACAATCTCGAAAGCCCGATCGCGCGAGCGGCGCTGCGTGGGTATTTCGCCGATCTTGCCGCCGGGCGCGCTGAGGCGATGAGCTACGAGAGCTTCACCGACTGGACCGCCCTGCGGCTGATCGACAAGGACGGGGTGCTCCTTGAGGAGCTTCCCCCGATCCAGCGGTTTCTCAACCGGGTGCTTGCCCTTCCCATCCACATGCAGAACGCACTCTTTGCCGAGTTCATGCGCCGGATTGCCGATCAGACGGAACGGGCGCGCGCGGCGGGCACGCTCGATCTCGGCGTGGAAACCCTACTCGGCGACAAGATAGAACAGGTCTCCACCGAGGATCTCTGGACCTGCCCGAAATCCGGCGCCGTGACGCGGATTATCGGGCTGGAGGTCACCGACCCAGTGTATGTGCTGGACGCCGAAGAGGCCATGTCGCGCAATCCCGACAAGTTACCGATGGTCAATCGCGCCTCCGGTCGCGCGGCGCTCATCTCGGCGCGCCCCATGCAGATGTATGACGAGGATATTGTCACACTGATGCGCAAGGCGGTGCGGCCAAACGGGTCTAGCTATCTCGAAGAGGCTCGGTTCACGTCTTCGGCCTGGGAAGACATCGACAGGCCCGAGTTTGCAAAGCTTTGGGATGCCGAGGCAGCGTCCCTGCCAAAAACCACCACAACCAAGCTCTACCTGCTGACCGGGCTGCTGTTGCCGATCTGGAAGGACATCCCGACCACGAATGAACGCATCTACCGCGTCACGCCGGACGGGGCGACCGCCATGATCGGGCGCACGCTGAGCGAGGAAGGGGCGGCCGCGCTGCGCGCCAGCTTCCTCGTTTCTAACCCGCAAACGCCACAGGAGATGCTGACTGCGGCTCTTGGCACCACCACGCCGGTCGATCTGGGCCGGGGTCTGACGCTGACCCGTCGCCGGGTCGCAGGCGAGATGCGCCTTGAGCTGGGCGGTGCGGACAAGGGCATGATCGAAGGCCTCAAGGCCATGGGGTGTTTCACCGAGATCATTGCCTTCCAGCTGCGGGTGTTCCTGCCGCATGGGGACGGGATCGACACGGTCAGCATTCTGGCCCGGATTGTGGGGCAGGGAACCAGCAACGCGGCAGACCAAGCCGCCTGAAAAGCCAAAGCGGGCTTTGGGTCGGGCGTCGCGGATCGGGATTTGGCCGGTCTGCGCTTTCCGGGCGCGCGCTGACCAATGCGACGCCTGGCCCCCCAACTTCTGATAAGAGGACAGACCCATGACCAATCCCCAGATCGACTATGCCGCAATGGCGGCTCAGTGGCGCGCCGAGCACGAAACCACCCTGAAAGCAACCCGAGCGGAACTGATCGTGCAATTGCGCGCGCTTGGCATCAACGAGGTCACCGCCGAATACGAAGGCTATGGCGACTCCGGCAATGTCGAGGACGTGAATGTGCAGCCTGCGGAGGTCCAACTGCCGGAAGCGCTTGTCACCGCCGTGGGCGATTTCGCCTGGTCACTCGCCTATCACCATCATCCGGGGTTCGAGAACAACGAGGGCGGCTACGGCACGCTGACCTGGGACATTGCAGCAGACAGCATCACCCTCGATCACGCCGACCGCTACGTTGAATGCTCGCACAGCTATGACGACGGGCTTTGAGATGGCCCATCCGCTTCATCACGCTGAAAGCTCTGCCCGGAAATTCGGCGGGGTGCCGTCTGACTATCAGGCTGTGCACGATTGGTTTGACGCCTCGAAAGAGCACCTCGCGCTCTTCACGCACCGAGCCATGCGCCATCATGCTCAAGGCCTGTTTGAAGCCGAACGTGTCTTCGGCCTGACCCTGACCAATAGCGCTGGTCGGGACATACCTGTGCGCTGGATCGGCGAGCAACATGTCCGCGAAGATTGCCAGGGCCGTATCCCGAGCATGGCGGACTGGCTGCGACGGATCCAGCCCGAGCCATGGATGGCCAATGGCCATATCGACCGGCATTCTGGCGATGAGCCCTGCGGCGACTCAAGGGTCGCCTGGGCCTCCGAGGTTGCCGCCGGACGAACGGTTCTTGGCCTGAAAGATTGGATGGCGGCGCGCGCGACGCGGGCCACGCAAAGCGCCTGACAGCTCTCGGCCGTTTGCCAAACGAATACTGTATGGAAGCCCGGTTGGAAGATCGGGCTTCTTGCGTCGTTTCCCCACCATTCTTCTTGAGGAGGATCGCATGACACTCAATGATATCAAGGCGGCCGTCGATGCGGGCCAGACCGTGCATTGGGCCAATACCGGCTACATTGTCCACAAGGACAGGCTCGGTCAGTACCTGATCACCTATCAGCCGAACGGTAGCTGCATCGGCCTGACCGACCGGAGCGGGCACCGGTTGAACGGAAAAGAAACGGAGTTCTTCATCGTGCGATCGAAGGACAGCGCGGAAAATCCGGGCAGCCAATCAAGACCA